>Ga0123342_1000292_pt1 | contig 74013 bp, 32 predicted proteins | sample Turbeawhitnodule_FD_89960 | JGI IMG/M metagenome (GOLD analysis project Ga0123342, IMG submission 89960) | Root nodule microbial communities of legume samples collected from Mexico - Turtle bean Mexico white nodule | ecosystem: Host-associated > Plants > Roots > Nodule | place: Mexico: Nepantla... | reverse complement strand
TATATATATATATATATATATATATATATATATATATATATATATATATAACCATTAATAAAGAGAGATTTAAACAAAATTTATAACCATTAATACAAAATTGAAAGTTAAAATAGTCGTGGCATCTATCAATTATTATGTCAAAATAAATAAAAAATAGTGAAAAATAATTAGATATATAAATATTATAATGAAAAATATAGAAGATTATAACATGAATTGACAAACACAGAAGAACCAAGTGATACTAAGAAATTTATGATTCATGGATCGATAACTATCAATTTATGGACAACAAGTGCAGATTTAAAACTAATTGTTTGCAACTTTAAAACTGACCCTCCCCTTAAAAGTTTAAGTTTGGTGTCAACCTTAGTTTTCGCCTACCCAGTACTCTATCCACCGAGCCATGTGCTCCCTCTCTATCAACTTTGTATTTATACAAAACTGGATGATAATTACAATGGGGAAGATACAATTGTGTTTAACATAGAGAGTGAAGGTACCCTTTGCACAATATTTTGCATGTAAACTCATGCTATAGAGTGGCTACGAAGAAAAATCAAAGATGTAGGGATTGTAATATGAGCAGTGATGTGAAGATGCTCAGTTCTTAATATATTATTAAAGGAAAGTTTTGGTTAAGAAAGATTTTGTATTTAAGTGTGTCCTTTGGTGATCACCTATCTTTCTTGAGAACTTGATTGGGTGAAAGATAGTTGTTCGTGTGTGAGTCATGTGTGTATATGGGTTGGGGAATGTACATCATATTCAAGCTAACTCACTTTCAACAATTTTATCTAATGAAATTAAACCAAAAAGGGAATATGATCTGGAGAAGAGTGTAGATAGCTATTATGTGATGTTTACAGAGTATATGTGTATAGATGAAGTGTGAAAATCCAAAAGTTAGTTTCTGATATTGATTGGTATATAATTAGAACATTGTTGTAAAAGCCTACTTTGTTAAGGAAAAACAGAATGGATGGAGACATCCGTCATAGTTAGAAGCAACCGAGAGGGCTAACTGCAACAACAAGTGAGGGTTGTGGGCTGGCTAACACTGTTTCAAAATATGGAGAGGCAATATGGGAATGCGCAGGTTGCAACAATAATCTGGATAGCATAACCATGAAAGCAACCGTGAGCATGGTAGTCAAATTAATTGCAACAGAGGGATGACATTAATTGAAAGAGAGGGATGAGGCTAAAACAGTATAATCTTGTTGATATATAAACATGGATTCGATGATTCTGAAAAAGTAAACAAAATATCTGTCAACAATGCAGTGAGAGTTAAATAAAACTCAGACTTTCTAGTCCAAAAGTTGTTTTTATTTTTTGCAGGTATATGTGTAGCTGAGAATAACAAAGATTAAATAATCAATGGAACCAAGAATTGAAAGTTAGACATGAGCCAGAGGAAGGATGATTAATATTAATATTCAGCTGGCTAGAAGGGGAAATCATAATATGTTAGACAATGGACCAATGTAAAAACACTATTATATCCCATGAAGAAGCATTGCAGAGTTCTGGTTTTTTTGGTTGACTCATTGTGCAGTTTGTATGAACATGCATAATGTAGTATAGTAAGGCATGATAGTATATACATAAGCAATTTATTAGAGTGGTTTGTTTATGGTGATCAATGTTCGATTTCATAGCCACAAACATACACCAAGTCATGAATAAGAACATCAAAAGATTGGCGTTACTTATACATGTGTATACATCAAAGGTTGTCTTGGCAAAGTGCTGATATTATCACACGCATAACATTTATATATACAAGTTGGTCCATTGAAATCCAGGTAGCCTTTAATATTTTACAGATAAAACCATGGGAGCTAATTGTGCAAAGTTTATGAATGTATAATTTCCATGGTATGGACTTCATGGAAGTTTGCCTTGAGAATTTTATACATCTTTTGTAGTCCTAAAAACTAACAATGTCCTTAGCTCTCCATACCCAATGCAATTTCTTGATGCCGCTTGAGTTGTGTTAGATATTTTGTTGAGTTGTATTCGTGCGCATCTAACAGCTCTTCTGAGTATGTTCTTTCGAGAGGTCTATTTCCCCTTGCTCTTGGAAATTGCATAAGGTGCTTATCACCTCTTAGTAGTGTGACAATCTGCATATCCATCAAAGAAACGTATGATCAATCTTTTATGAATTTGTACAATTTTTGTTCTTTTCACCATTCTTTGTCCCTTTCTTAATTCTCACTGCATATCCAATCTCTAGTGTTATAAAACTAGAAGAGTTAAACATTGTAATGGTAATGTGATGTATACAACTTGCCTGCCTCATTCTGGGGCGTAAGAGAGGAGTTTGTTCAATACAAAGTGATGCAGTTATAACTAAACAACCCAACTGTCCTCGATCATAATCATCACCTAGAGAAGGATCAATAAGGTCCTTGATATGATTGCCGTTAAGCAAAGGTTTTGCCTGTCATACACATATCAAGAAAGTACAAAAAGCTAAGGCCTCTCACATGCATGCATGCAGTGCCAGAATAGATATCGCATTCTAGGAAAATGATTTACCCATATCACAATATTTTGCTGCAAATGATCCACGGCTGGTCTCCCCGTTATGATCTCCAAAAGTAGGACCCCAAATGAATAAACATCAGTTTTTTCATCTACTATTCCGTGCATGAAATATTCAGGGGCAAAATAACTGTCAAGTGATTCATCAGGGGAATTTATTAAATCATCATCAGAACCTAAACTCTGATCACTTTTTCTCTTTCTTTTTTAATTGAAAAAATTCCCTTGTTTAGTTTTGTTTTTAAATATTTGTATAGTACACAATGTAAACAAAAACTAGTTTAACAACACTTTTCACTGTTTCACAAAGACAAAGCTTTAAAAAACAGATTGAAAATACCGACTTAAAGAACTCTATGATTAGTAAAAAAAATTATTTACATACCCAAATGTGCCTTCAAATTTTGATACATTATAGTGAGTCCATTGTTCGGGTAACCACTTTGCAAGCCCAAAATCACATATCTGGAAAACAATTCAATTATTAAGGAAGTGATGTATAAAACACAACCGGGAATGTATACAACCTTATTAAGAGACTGTTGTTGATCTAGTTTAGTAGTATAACACAAAATGTATCAACAAGTCATCAAAGAAAACATTTAACAAATTAGCACAAACATGGAGCATGTTTCATGTGTCAAAGTTGCAACAAGTTCAAATGAAGTTTATTAGAAACCTGTGGCTCAAAATTCTCCGTGAGTAGAATATTCTCTGCCTTAATATCTCTGTGAATGATTCGTCTGTGACAACTCTCATGCAGATAGAGGAGACCATCAGCTATTCCCAGAGCAATTTTATACCTTTTACTCCAATCTAATTTGTTTTTATCTGAACCTGGAATACATAATGACAAAATAAACATGAAATAGATAATAACAACTTTCAGGTACGAGGATACTGCAATCAAACTAGGTACTAACCATGAAGAAGAGATCCTAAACTTCCTAGTGTAGATAGCTCAAAGACAAGTTGCATTTCTCCTTCTACACAACATCCAACTAGCTTGGCAGTATTACGGTGGTCAACATGAGCGATTACACCTAGCTCAGATAGAAAGCCCGCGGTTTTTTCCTCTGTGGTTCCTTTATTCAATTTCTTCACAGCTATTAACTGTCCATCTTGGAGACACCCCTTGTAAACATCAGCAAAACCACCTCTTCCAATTATATTTTCTACAAACCGATCACATAAGAGTAAAAAATGAGTATTAGAATCGAATTCTGACCTAGTTAGGGTGAGGTTTCATACCACTGTCAAAATTGTGGGTCGCTTTTCTGAGGTCAGAAGGGTTGAAAGTGACCCACGAAGAGTTGAAGTTGTATAGCTTACTTAAAACATGACTTTCTCTACTACTTCTGCTTTTCCACTTTGGTATCTTTGGAGAAATAAAATGGGTGAGGGACCCTAGCCGCTTAAAAGATTTCTTTTTCAGAAGTTTGAAAAAATTACTCCAGTTATTGTGTGCCCTTGTGCTTGAACAACTGGCTTCCCGTTTAGCTAATGGTGGAGAGTCAAAGTCAAAGTCATTCATGCATACTTCTAAGGTTCCTCTTGGTGATGCAATATTTTCTTTCTCTTTCTCCTCTTCTAAATGCCTCAAGTCTAGGAACATAAAAATGAAAATCATGAGCATAAAGCAAGAGAAGTCTTGAGTCTTCCCAATTGGGATGAAAGTTGAGGAATTGAAAAGAACCATGAGCAGAAGATGAGCAAGACAAATGTTCTTCTTTGGGTTTAAGATGTAAAGCTTCACCAAGTGAAACCCTTTTCGGTTTATTCAGATTGTCTTTTTCATCGTCCCTGTAAATGCATGTCACATAATATCTCATAATATAGAAATTGTAAACAAAAGTGGATATTAATTTTGCATGCTTTCAGGGCAACATTTAGGAAGAAGAAGAAGGGACGTGAATACCTTAAACACTGTTCTAGCGTGGGATTGGCCATGAAAGAGAAGAAAAGGCAAAAGAGAGCGGATACAACTTGATGATAGGGAAACTCAGAGGCCCTTTTGTTAAATAATAAGACGTATTTTATTTGTTTGTAGGCTTTAGAAAGTGCAGTGATGCAGATGAATGAAATTCATAATGGAAGTCAGAAAGAGAAGGATTAATTAGATTAGATTAGATTGCATTAGACATTGATGAGATGAGAGCATGTTGTGTTGTGACAGGGACAAACAACAGAAACGAAAGGTTTGCACTTTGTGGCGATATGTGCTCTCAACCAACCACAAACGAGAACGTTACAGACAGAAAAAGCCAAGTGAACCACTTACTTACGACGAACAAAGGTTGGAGTAGAACCCACCATTAGTTTTATTAGGGTTACTTTTATTTATTTATTTTATATCTACTCAATCCTTTTGCATTAACAAACCAAATTAATCAAGTGTCTTATCAGTGATTTTAGATAAAATTAGAGGATATAAATTGCCTTTTTCCTCAATAATAATTAGTTAATTACTATAAATTTTGGTCTCACTTTAATTATTATCTTATAAACATATCAGATTTACATTTTATTTTGATTGAAAATTCTTAAGGATATTCTATCTTGGTATATCAAAAAACATGTATACATATTTATTCAGTTTTATACCTTAATTAACACATATATCAAAATTAAAACATTTAATGTTTAACAAAAAGATATGAATACAAGATTTTCTATAAGAAAATTAATATTAATTTTGTCTTTTCTAATTCTTAGTTATTTTTTTTTATATATGTTTAATCTTTATTTTGTCTTCTTTATTTTAATTTTTATTGATTTTTATTTTATATTATGTCTCTTTAATTAGACCTATGATGAGTATATTGTTCGTACATATTCAGACTTTATGCTTAAGTGAGGAAAAAAAATATTATTTTTGATATGTTTTGCTATGATCTATTTGAAAATTCTTTTATACTTGTTGTTTTGCTTTGGACACGAGTAATATTAAAAAAGGTTCAAATATTCAAAATAGATATTTGACAGCCATACATTCAATAATAAAATAAATCAAGAAAAATAATATGCAAAACATAACATTTTTTTTAAAGTTTTTCATGTTTAAGCCAATCCATTATTCATGAAAAATAAAGTGAGGATGAGAATGTAGTTTGAGAATGCGGAAGAAAAATAGCAATGTGCCATTATGGGAGTAATCATAGGGCTATCTGAGTGGGACTCGGCACAATTTGCTAATTGTTAACTTTGTTCTATCACTACAAGTCATGTTTTATATTCATATAACCATTTTGTTATCATCAATCTTCTCCTTTCCACTTTCTTCACCTCATTCTTACCATAACCATCTATCTGTGTGGAGGGTGAGAATATCATTGTAATATTCTCACCTTCCTTATCTTTAAGATTTACAGTCATAAAACACAATAACATATAGGTACATTTCTTGTACAAAAATTTATCTATATGTTTTGATATACATATGGTGATAATTTTCCTATTGTATTTTCCTATTCTTCTTTCCTTTTCATTTTCTTTCCTTTTGCATGTGTTCAAAAAGCACATTCAACTCTTATCATTAGATCTTGTTACCATTTTTAACATTACTATGCGTGTTTTGAATTCTTCTTTATTGCCAAAATGGATTGGATTAAGTAAGGATATTGATAAAGATATTGAAAAATTGATAACTTGTACAAAAGATATTGATTTTCAAAGCATCGATATTAATGATGAAATTGATGTTGATAAAGAAATTATTAAAGATGAAGATGAAGATTACGATAAGTTGGTGGAGGATGGAGGAAACTTCCCTCCACCAATTTCATCACTAAATAAGCTTGGACAACCTACTTTTATTCTTGTACCAGTAAGAGAAAATGGAAGGATGCAACTTAACAAAGTGAGAATAAGGAGACCTGAAATTCTCTATGCTACAAGAGAAGATGGACGATTGAGATTGTTTCTCATTCCAGATTATTGTGTAGAAGACAATATAAAAGAAGAGGAGGAGGAGGAGCCTCAGGAGAAGGAAGAGGAGGAAGGACAAGAGCTAGTTGATGAAGATGGAAAAGAAGAAAAAAAAGAAGTTAGAGAAAAATTAATAAAGGAATATGAAAAGAATGATGAAGTGGTTCAAGAGATAAGTAGGCATAACCATACGAATATTGATATTGAAGGATTGAATTTTTCTAGTGATAGATTTATGAAGTATCATGAAGTTTTGAATCATATTGAACATCATCATCATGCTCATAGAAGTCATCACCATCTACATAAGTATGGATTTTGTATTGCATGACATTAAGTTGGAGGCTCGGACATGGTAGCCCTACTTTTTATATTTATTGAGAATGTATATTTATGACTGTAAATTTTACTATGTATCCTTTCTTTTATTACTAAATTTCCCAATATAAAAATATGCATGATGGATGCTATAAATTGGAAATGTACATAAACATCATAAACATAAGTGAAATTATTTTTTTATTGGAAAAAAAACAGTGTTTATGTACATAAATATTCACTTAGTGATTTTAAAGGAATCAACTCGAAAATTTTGAAAAATTACATACATAATTTTGTGTGGTAGTATTTATCATAGTCCCATACAATCTAGAATTTTGTCTGAAAAAAACAACAAGTTATGGAACTAATAAAACTTTGTAACCCTATTCTGAAAATTCAAATAATGAAAAATTGACGGGAGAATAAAAAAATGAGAGATATATATTGTTGAAGGATGTTTTGTAGTTACTCTAAATCTAACTATTAGGTATTGATATGTTTATTATTTTAAAAATATTAATATTGAAATTAATTTTAATTTTCCTTTTATTAAATTAAAAGTATATAAATAATTTTTTATTTCTTAATGTACATTTTGTTTGTTTGGTGATGGAATTATGAACGGGATGGGGGACAATAAAATATAATAAAATTAGTGAGAACTCTATGAAAATGAAACAGTTAACCATTATAATTATAATACAAACATTAGTGAAAATCGCAACAATAAATAAGATGGTTATTCTTAATAATAATAGTTAATAATTATAATGATAATAATATTATAAATGGATGACAAATCAAGTTCTTCTACATTCTTTCATTTTCTTTAATCATAACTTCAATTTCTTAGTAACTTCTCATTGAATAACTTCCTCTTTATTTATGTCATCATCAAATTCTAAACCTTGTGTTTTTCTTAATATAGTGTTTTCGTTCATGTTTGTGGGTAAGGGAATGTTAGGGATTTCAATTTGATATGTTTGATGAGTTGATTTTGAACATTGGGAATTTCATCAAAAGATATTTTCTATTTATATCCTTCATTACTTATGTTGATTTTAAATTTCTAACAACCTTATTTAAAAAGAAAATAAAGTCAAAATTTAATATTTAAAATTTACACATTTAAATCTATATATAAAGGATATTTTGTATGTAGGTTAAATTTTTATTATATATAAAGGATATTTTGTATGTAGGTTAAATTTTTATTATCATGAAAATTGAGTAAAAGAGAAAAATGCAGATACACAGTACTTATGCCTGTGTTTCCGTAGTTTATTATAAAGTTTTATAACTTGCCATTATGATAAGTGTGAAAAAAGATAAAAATTAAAATAAACAGTTTTTTAAATACACGATTTAAAAAAAAATAAAAATTTTAAAGACTAAGATTTAAGATGGTAATAGATTATCGTATTGAGCTAAAATTTAACGTTTAAGTATGTTCTTTATAAAAAAAATAAAGTATGAGTCAGATTTATTTATTTGTTATATTTATTTTTAATTATGTGATTTAAAAATAGTCTATTTTATTATAAAAGCTTTAAAAGACTAGTAAACTTATTATATTATTAGCTAAATAGTACAATGTAATATGTATTGGAGTAAAGTTAATTACTTATTAAAATCTAGTCTATAAAAAGGTCATTAAACAATGCATAGATTTTTGTTTTATTAATCTGATAAGTTTGACTACTTGTGTATTGCCATGCTTATTAATTAATAAAATTAAATAAACGATTTTAGTATATTATAAATAACTTAAAATCTTACTAAAAAATATTATTTACATTTACATAGATTGATATTAGGTCTGAAAATATTTTTAAATACTAAGATTTAACATTCTTAACCAAATATTTTTTTATTAAAACTTAGGTTTAATCAATTTTTAAAAAAAGTGTCAGGTGTGATTTTAGCTTAACGTAAGTCAATCACAGACTTTTATAATGAGAGTTTTTTTTATTCTTTTATCAAAGTAGTGCAATTTTAATGTGTTATTATGAAAATGAACATTTTTTTTAAAAAATTTACATGAATACGTAAATCATGTTAAAAATATGATTTTAAAATAAAAAAATCGTGTTTTCAAACACGATGTTCAATGCTGAAATTGTGTTTCATCTTATGTTTTTATTTTAAATATGTTTTGTTAAAATTATGCACAAAATTATTATTTTTTTTACCTGTATGGGTTAAGGGGTCAAATAGTACTTGTGACTGGATGTACAATTGCTAACATGTCAATGATCTCCAAATTCTTTTAAGTCTCCTTTCTTCAATGTTGATGCTCAGTCGATTAGAGGTACCTGCGATTGTACTCCGACGCTCAAGTCAGTGTTATGATTTAGGTGTATTATAGTAGAATGTAAAAATATACATTGCTTCTTCACAGAAGGCTCTATTTATAGTGTTTGGTTTATGGACTTTGACCTTTATGGGTTGAATATCTATTACGTAAGAGATATTTTTTCGTATATTCAACGCCATCATGCTTGTTGTTACTTACTACATTCATGTCCTTTGACTCGGGCGGTCGGTCACAGGGACCAAGACACTGGTTTGTTCGGTACACTTGTCCCCCAGGATCGAAGAAATTAATTTCTACAGAGCCGGAGATGATCGTTGGAGTTCCCGATGTAAGATATGATCGTTTTGGGAGCATTAAATGTCTGGTCGGGATGTGAAGTTTGCTTTTTAGGAGAAATTCGTTGTTTAACGTGCACTATTCAATCAGATATATCTAACAATTAGGATTTCATGTCGTTTCGTATGCCAGGTGATGGGAACCATTAGATGAGTATGGATCTAACGGCTCCGCACAGATGACATGTTAATCTCTTTCCTCCTTGTTTTTCTACAAATAGGGCAACATTTTAATGTAGGGTTTACGCATTGCTTCCAAAGAGTTTACTGAGTGCTTCGACTGTCAAGTCCCTCCACTTTCTTTCACTCTTCGTACCTCACTCAGGTTAGTGATGGTTTCTTCTATCGATTCCTCTGATAATGTTATTAATGTCGAGTCTTCTGAGGTTACTCGCAGTGCATCTGGTAGTGCGAGGGATGTAAGTAACCCAGACCGTTCAGTCAACTAGAGATCAGAAGGCCCGAGTAATGAGTGGGTCGATCCTCGTGTCCTAAATATCCCTACTTCCTTCCAGGATTCCAATAACTTGGATATCTTTTTATCTAAAATTGCTTTTTTAAAACCCGATTCACCTTCAGATACGTGAATGGCTGGCATTTGTGGGTACACTGACCGAGTTTGTCACAGTCGAGAAAATGTGCCTCACGATTTCTTTTTTTGTTTATAATACCTTTTTTCTTGGATTTACATGTTACCATTCCTTTTGATGACTTTACCATGGGGTCCTTTGGATTCTCAAAGTGGCACCGACCCAACTACACCCTAACTCGTTGGCGTTCCTCCAGGCGTTACGGGTTCTTTATGATATTTTTAAGCTTATTCCCACACCCCAACCATTTTTGTTTTATTACAATTCCTATCTGAGTACTCTTATGAGTTGGTTGTCCTTGTTGAGCCGACCAAGGAGTATTTGTTTTGCACCTTTTACCACCTCGTACAAAATTTTCAAAGAAAAATACTTCAAAATATTTGTGGAGCCGGACGCCCGAGATTATTTTTACGATACAAAGGGGCAAACAAAATTTCCTTTCCACTAGACCCAAAATCCGACCCAAATTGCCATCGGACTGAGATCGTCAATGTCAGCGCTGGACTAGTTAGATTTTGTTGTTTTTTATCAGCTTCCGTATAGGTTACCTACTCGGGAGTTGATAGCGTTATACAAGTCGTCCAAGAAGTAGGTGGATTTTACTGGTATGTAGATTTCTCATGCGTAAGGTTGTATTCATTATGTTGATGTTGTTTAATTCATTTGTGTCTTGCAACTATTGTAACTCGAATGGATCCAACTCTGGGAAACTTTATGACCAGCTTGAGATGCTAGGCGACCAACAAAAAGATAGGCAGTTTCGAAGCGATTGGGAGGGGTAACCTGATCGTTCCAGGTGATGTTGTCCCCTCGAGCACTAACGCCCCTCCGGTGAGTCAAAAGAGCGGTTGTCTGGCTAAGACAGTCCCACAAAACAAGGAGGCAGGACCGTCTTCTCAACAACCTTCAATGCTCAATCCCTTCATGTAAGTGGCGTCGAGGGTGCAAATTGCAATCACCTCGGAGGATGAAAGCGTTTTAGTTTCAACTAGCAACTTGATTGCAAAGTGGATGGAGTTATGGAGTCAGACGTTGTTGGTTGGCCGAACGCTTGGAGAAGAGTTACAAAGGACCACGACTTTGATGGTGCCCAAGTTGAAAACAGAGTTGGCTGAGTTTACTAGTTCTTTGAAAGCAACTTTGGATGCCATGGAAGCATTCAAAGAGAAAGGGCGCCAAGAGAATATTGCAGCTAAGGAAAAAGCGGAAGTTAAAGAAAGGGAGAAAACATATATGCGAAAATGGAGAAGTGTCAATCCTTTATGTTGGGTATAAGTGGGAAGTACTTCCGACAAGGCCTTCGTCAGGCGGCATTTTTTCACGGTATACCCGTCGAAGATTCTCAATACGACATTGAAAAAGATGTCGTGGAAGGAAAGCTGGTGCCACTCGACAGAGCCACTGATGAGGAAATGAAAGAAACCAACGGTGGAGAGAACACAACGCCCTACAATGAGCCGAACGCATCCTTTGAGGAAATATTTGAACCAATTTAAACGGATATATCCTAGACCCGGGATGTGAGCATGAAACAATTTTACATTATAACTTGAAAATATTTTCATATGCTTGAATACTTTGCTTTCCGATGGACCGATCAACATAATATGTATATTATTTGTATTTTATCCTTAATTTCTCGTTTTCATTAAAGATCTGGCTGACTGAGCCTAAATTTCTTTCAACAATTAATGATTACAAATATCGTACTTTAAATCGATATACGAGACTAAAATAAGTATAATAATCCATATATGACCGTCGAGTAGATAGAAAAATAATTTGGCATTTAGTAATTTAACTAACGTAACTCGATCATTGACAAATAAAATCTGACCGATTGAACAATGGAGTATGATAAAACTTTAACACTTTTACTTTCTAATTAAAGAAAATATGGCTTGAACGAATATGAAGTAGGGATTTCCAGTGTTACTTAATTATTTTATTCCGATCACTCGACGCGATATTTATTTTATTTTGATCACTTGACGCAATATTTTATGTGGTTCAAATCGCATTTAGCGATAATTTTATTAAAATGCACGGGTCTAGAATGAACTCTCGATGAATGCGATTGAAGTTGTGACTCCTTAATTCTATTCAGACAATTATTTGTGGTTTTTAGTTAAGCCGGTTGAGGGGTTATCCTCAATGGATTCAGTTGGAGTTGGTACTCCTTGTTATTTCTGGCCGATCGGTCGGGCTAATCATATGAAAAACAAGATAATTTTAAAGTACCTCGTTAAAACCTTCTCGATCGAAAACCCTTCTTAGGGATAAAACAACCAAGCCAGGAAATAGTACACTATTTTATTAAATTTCATCAACTATAATAAATTTTGAGATGTGTGACATTCCACATACTCGGTACATTTTTACCTGACAAAAATTCTAAATAATAAGATCCACATGTTGTTGTGTCTATGCAGAACGGTCTTTCCCAGTTTGAGAACTTGTCGCCATCCTTTCGGGTGTCACTGCACATTCGTCAAACCAAGTTTCCCTTTTGAAAGTTTATTGGTTTTACCTTTGAATTATATCTTTTTGCCACCACACTTTGCACACTTCTTCTCTTATTCGGCTCTTATCTCTGAGTTCGTTGATAAGGTCAAGGCTGACCAACAAACTTTCTTTATTCAAATCTAAATCCAGTGTTTGTCGTCGTAGAGAGGACTTTCCTACTTCGACAAGAATCACAACTTCCGTTCCATAGGTCAAACTGTATGGGGTTTAGGGTCGACCAGTAATAACCGACCGTAGTTCTTTAGTTGCCATTGTTCAAGCTCCTGAATGAGTACCACATATCTCTCGTGTATCTCCTGCATAACATAGGTGGCTTGCTCGGGGATAATACATTTTAAAAGTGGTTGAATGTAACCTCTTCGATTTATTATATGAAATTTTAATTTATTTTTTTTGTGAATTTTAATGTGCCATATAGTTTTAAAGATTTCTATAATTTTTATTCCAATACAAGGATTTTATACATATATTTTTATTAATATTTTATTTGCTTATTAATAAAAATATATATTTTCAAAATAAAAATATAATTTTTATTTTTATAATTAAAGATCTTATATGAGATTTGAAGTTTTATTTTTTATATTATGTCAGAGTATTTCAATAAAAAATAATATCTTAATCCTGTGAATCTGAGCGTCCAATAATAGAAATTGTATTTCCGATAACACAATATTATTTGTTTTCTATATATTTTTAAATTATATCATTTTAATAAAAAAAATGCGTAAACATCGTGTACGCTAATATGGTCAACATTCAAAATTAAAAGGAAAAAGTTATTAAAATTTTCAACAAAACGGTACCAAATAAACCTTTACGCTTTAAGCTGGTGGGCGTGACCAGAGGAACTCCTAAAATCAAATTAATTTAATTATTAATATAATAATAAGGTCATTTTGACTACTTTTTATTATAAAAACAGTTTTCTATTCATAATACAAATGTTTACATAGAGTTGTGTATATAACATAAATGTTGATATTTACGAGTAACAATATTTTATTTTCAAAATCAGTTGCAGAAAGAAAGGGTTGTTCAAATTCTGAAGTAGTTAGAAGATAGTAAATTTGAAATTGAGGGAGAAAAAAATATGAGGGAAAATATTGGAGAAGAAATGAAGGGAGGAGTGCTGCCGAGGAGAATAATTCTGATGAGGCATGGGGAGTCGCAAGGGAACCTAGACACGGCGGCGTACACCACCACTCCCGACCACGGCATTCATTTAACGGAGCAGGGCTTGGAGCAGGCGCGTGACGCCGGCGTCCGCCTCCGCCGCGCGATTGGCGCCTCTGGTTGCTCCCCGGACTGGCGAGTGCAGTTCTACGTGTCGCCGTACGACCGGACGCGATCGACGCTGCGCGAGGTAGGTCGGTGTTTCTCGAAGAAGAGGATTATTGGCGTGAGAGAAGAGTCACGGATTCGGGAGCAGGATTTCGGGAACTTTCAGGTGGAAGAGAGGATGAAGGTAATAAAGGAAACCCGCGAGAGATTCGGAAGGTTCTTCTATCGCTTTCCGGAGGGAGAGTCCGCCGCGGACGTTTTCGATCGCGTTTCCAGTAAGTTCTCTCTCTCTTCTTTATCATTGCTCTCCAAATGAATTTCTCGTTATCCTGCATTTTCAGTTGAAATTAACACGATTAGGACAAACTTCCACATCATAAATTAAAGTAGTTTTTTTATAAATTAAAATTAGTATGCAAAAATGTTTCACTTTTTTAATTTATGTATTATCTTATTTTAGATTATAATTTTTTTTACGAAAAGCTGAATCTTAGCTTTTTATGTTATGGGGATGTCTTTTAAAATCATTGTGTTGATTTTATGATCAGAATTGACATGTTTTACTAGATTTAATGAGTTTTAAATTTAGGTTTTAGGAACCAAATTATCATCTTGTTTTGTAATTTCAACGATGAAAACGCTCCCAAAATTTTAAAGCAATCTTGACCACAAAATTTGTCACATGGTTCATGTTATCCGAAATTTTCGTACTACTAGAATAAGAAAAATGTCGACTTAACTTCACCCATCATGTTTTAAAATTTAGCATATTTTATCTTTCCACCAAATATTTAATGTTTTCTGACATGATGTTGAAATGAAATTAATTTTTTAAAAAATAAGATTTTTTTTTCATTTAAACTTCATTACACATTTCACTATCGAGGTTTCACGCTTTTCCATATAATTTGTTTATAATTAAGTATATTTTGCTTTTCTTGTTCTGTCACTCATCATAACATTAACATTTATCAGACCTGAAATTAAGAAATAAAATGTATTTATTTTTAAAATATTAGTGATGAAACTTATTGAATTGAAACTTAGATAATAAAAATTTCAATGGTAAAATTTGCAATTAGAGTCAAACTAAAACAAATTTTACATTTTTAAAATTTTTAGTCTAGTTTCAACTATTTCATAGTTCATGAATGTGTCACGTAGTCACTATTTTAATATTTGTCGAAGTTCTAAAGGAAAAAAGAGGTAATTTTTTCTTTAATTTTAAAACATGAATGATTACTGAATTGATTGGTTTGCAGGTTTCTTTGAATCTCTGTGGAGGGACATAGACATGAACAGGCTTCGTCACGATCCTTCCAATGATTTGAATTTCGTAATTGTTTCTCACGGGCTGACATCGCGTATTTTCCTTATGAAGTGGTTCAAGTGGACGGTTGACCAGTTTGAGCACCTAAACAATTTTGGGAACTGCGAGTTCCGTGTTATGCAGCTAGGAAGTGGTGGTGAATACAGCTTAGCTGTTCATCATACAGAAGAAGAAATGCTTGAATGGGGACTCTCTCCTGATATGATAGCTGACCAAAAATGGCGCGCCACGGCGAGCCGGGGTGAGTGGAATGATCAGTGTCCCTGGTACCTTGGTGATTTTTTTGATCATCTTCCTGACTCTGATGATGATGCTGTGGAAAATGAAGGGGAACTAATTCTTTAAGTGTATGTACATAGTGTGCTTCCCATATGGGTTTATGGATTGATTTTTAGTTTTAAATTATTTGAGAAGGGTCTTCAATAGAATGCAATTGGGAAAATTAAGGGGAAGAAAACTAGGAAAGTGGTAGTTGACACTAATAGCTGGCCTTTTGATTGTAGGTCGACTACTCAACTTTATACTGTTTGTAGGGCTTTGCATTATTGTATTAAAGCTTCTTTTGCTTCTTGTAGACTATTTGTTACGATGGCAAAGCCTGCGTTATCATTGTTTACAAAGATTGCGATGTTTTAATGAGTTCAGTAGTATGGTTTCTATAATGGTTATGATGAATCTAGGCACGCTCATTTTTATTAAATTTGTCTCATTCATTTTCAAATGTGGTTTAGTACTGTGTGCCCCAAGAATTCTAAATTGCCATTTAGATATAGTGTAGAAACAAACAGATTTTGCACATGACAAAGTTGGAGTATTTGCAAATATTTTATATCTATTCGTGAGAAACTCAGATGAGAGGACTTGTGGATTTTATCAGATAAATATTGTATTTCTTAGAATTTAAGAAGCAGAAGAGGACTTAGAAATATTAATAAGATTAAGAACAGGAATATGACTTGTCAGTGAGATCAGAAGCAAGTTTCAGAATTGGTCGCGGAGGAGGCATTGGTTCTTCCTCTTCATCCCGAGAACCTATTTTCTGGAAGGACTTGCTCCAGATCCTCTTAAGCTTGTTAGGTGGCCGAATCTCTTCCACATTCTCATTTATGCTTACGGTTTTCTTTATTGATCGCGTTGGTGCTAAAGTTGAAGTTGGCGTTGCCGATGTTAATACCTCATTCTTTCCTTCCTTCTTATCATCAATGTTCATGCATGAGTTATTCTTCTCTTCAGCTTGCTGTACATGAGAAGAAACAGAGTCACCTACAACACCTTCAGTTGGTGGAAGCTTCTTGCCATCATCAACTTCGCTTGGTGTCTCTGACTGAACCTCCTTTTTTTCTTTAGAGTCAGAACTGCTTAGCGCAGTCGAGCTTGAACTGTCATGTCTAGAACGCCCTAAAGTCACTGTCTTCGACGCTTGTAAAGTCAGAGCTCTTTTGAGAAAGTTGTAGAGCCTGCAACAAAAGGCCATAGGTTGAAGATTGAATTCTCTTAGGTTCATCCGCTAAAACTTACCCAGAGAATAAAAGATATGAAAAGGGTGGAAGAAGAGATTGATTAAACCCACCGTCAACAAACAATACAAGTTTATATCAGGAAGTAGATGTTGAAATATTTGGAAGATATTCTTTGCTTTTCTTAGAAAGTTGCCATTGAATCTGAAAGTAGAAAGCAAGAATATAAGAAGGCATTGCTTGATACTGCATCTCCCCTGCTCAGATTATGTTTACTGCATGGTATCAGCACATTTAAGCGAGGTAATTAATCATGACTTAAGACAGATGCAAAAATTTCTATGCTTTAGTTACTCTTTCTAAATTATTAGCAGGGTTGTCAAATTAATAGGGAGTTGATAATTTATTTTTCGTGGTGATACAAGGGGTTGGAGAAGAGAATCTATTTTGCCCATTCTTCCACGTTTACTATTTTATTAATATTTTATGTTGGCAAATTCCTTTCCCGCAACGAAAGAAACTGATAAGGGGACACGCGAAGAAATAAAGCATTTCCAAATGAATTTCATTCGAATTACAAAATTTGCATAGGTTTACACCTATACTTGATTTATATTCAGAGGACAAAGCTCCAGACAAAACAAATATAAGAATTCAGCTCAACAGTTACAAGATGCAACATAGGAACACCTAACTATCATAAATTTTAGGCTTTTGACGCTTTTGGTGTTATCCGTCCACATAGACGCCAGCTTGCGCCACGGTGAAACATAGACTTCTCAAATACCCATATATCACGGACAAGAACCTGGTAAACATAGGAAACCAGAAGTCAGGGCGAAAGAAGACCTTTATATAAAATAAAGAGCAATGTACTGAACTTGAGTGAACAATTGATTTTGGAAGTCAAAAGGTTGAATCCTCAAAAGTTTGAAGTTCCCTTCGGAAAATTAATGAGTAACCAACTACTATATAATTCATGCTACAGAAAATTGATTCCAAACTGTTCCCTTCTATACCAACAATGAGCGAGAAAATAAAAGGTAATGAAGAAAGAACCAACTAACTTTTCCTTGATGGTTTAATGCTTTTTGATAAATTGGAAGAAAGAAAAAGGAAATGAATATTCAGGAATGCCACAGGGACAGAATGGAAACAAAGAAATCAAGAGCCCATTTGATTCTCTTATACTTTTTTGTTTTAAATAGTGTTTCCTAAAATAATATTGAATTCAAGTTCTATTAAGTTAAAAAAAACAGAAATAGTTAGGAGATGGTTTCTCATCCTCTTCTGTTCTCTTGAAAAAACTCTGCTTGATTGCTCCGTAGACAAACTTCTAAAAAGCATAAATATGTACATGGGATAATCACTTTTACATGTGACGAGAAACAAATTTGAAATGACAAAAAACTGTTTTTAAAAATAATAATTAGCAAGCATCATTATTACCTCCTTGCTTTTATCTCCAGCTACCACAGATCCTTTCGAGTCATATGCTTCAAATTTCTGAAATTAATTTAACATTCATTCAATGTTTTGAGTTGTTGAAATTCCCATTACTCATGAAACGCATAAGTTTTCAGGGATTGGACCAATTTTAATGTAAAGCATACCTGTTTAGCCAAAATCTCAAGAGTAAGCTGAATAAATGTTTTATCCAGGTCTTTCCGATCAACTCCAATCTGTAATTGAAAAGAAAGTCACCACTAAAAAAATATTGAAAAGCAAAATACTGATTTCAAAATATGTGCACTCTTGTGTAAGAGAGACTGATAGTACAATTCAGCATCATATATAATCTGCATATCTGCATAAAGTTAATAGATCAGAAGGACGTGTTTGGTTGACTAGCACTTCTAGATTTGTCAGCATACTTCAAGCAGAAAATACCAATTATATACAACTAAAATTTTGTTTAACTATTTAATCCCAGAAAAGCTTTATACAGCACAAACTAGTTAAAAACTTCGAAATTAAGTTTTTTGTGGTGCCTACAAGATATAACCAGTAACTCCAAGGAGATCTCCAGAGAAACTTAACAAAATACCAAGAAACAAAAAGGGATTAACTCCAAAGTTTTCACTCGTAAAATTGTCAGAACATCTCCAGTAATGCATCCTAGCAAAGCTAATGATAGTTATACTATTACTTGATCCAGTGGGACCAGATTTTGATCAGTGATGCTTCAGTGTTAGCAAGTTCACACGTCAGCTCTTTGATGTGATCCAGTGCCGGTAAAGGCAGATGTTCTTTCTCTTGTTTCATATTTGTGCTACATTTCGAGTTACCTTGCCACATCATGACCAAAACTTAAACACAATGCAGAAGAATACTAACCAGACGTGCCCGCAAAGTTCGAATCGTAACAACAGGCTCAACCATTTCCCAATATACCTTGCTCCATGCAGATTCTCTTAGTTTAATTTCATTCTTAAGTGCCTTGGACAAGAGAATGAAACACAAGATCTCATAAATTAAACTATATTCTCTTTGGAAATTATTAATGCAAAAAATATACAAAATTGCACTATAGATCATATTCACTAATAAAACCACATAAAAGAACTGAAGCATACAGAAAACATCTTCTCGGTAACTGATTTCCGTAATGATCTTCTGTCACCATTAGCAATTAGCGTGTTTATCTGAAAAAAAAAATCAGCATTGGGGCAAACAAGATATCCCTACTGAAATCATAGAGGAAAAGAAAGTCAATAGAACAAAACACATCCTGCAACTGAAAGAAAGAAACTACCAAGAAATAGGGATTATAAAATGTCCTAGCTGGCAAAAATTCAAAGCATGAACAAAGATCAGACATAATGTCTTTTGTACTTAATTTCTTCAAGGCATTTTGTTTAAATTGACTCTCCTGAACACTATCTGTAGTGGCTGTATATCACTCCAAAATGGTCTCCCTTCAAATCTTTCCAACAATACATTCTCCTAATATATTAAATTATAGCAATCATACACCTACATTCTGTAAAAGAAACTGCATGCATCCAATTTTGGCATTCACAAGGTGTGGCATGTCTACAAAATAAGAGCGAATTTGTTTCTAAGAAGGCTTCAAATGCCATTTAGATATATGCTCTACCAGGCACACAATCTGTTCAATTAAATAAGGATTTGAAATCACCATAGGTAGTTAACCAAAACAGATTTCAAATTTAAATAAAGACTGCATGTTCTGAGCAACATAGTCATCATTCATAATTTTTACCAATTTAAACACTTGTATGAAATTAAATTAATTAACAATTGATTCCTCTAGTTTTCAACAAATTGGTGTAAAGTAGACCTATATCATATGACAATCTCGTTGGTTTGGAACTGATCCACATCATCTCCATGTCAGTAGAGAATCCAGAGATAGTGCAACACAGGCAAACATGAGCCCCGTAAGGAAAGATATTGGCATGCAAGTCAGTTTTACAAACGTGGCACAGTGGCACTATCTTTCTGACAATACAAACAATGAAACTCATGGAAGACTGAATTTATTTATTTATATCAATTTGGAATTTGAAAAATATGAATGATATTGTTAAAGTTGGAACTAGGGGGACCAAAAGTGTAATTAAAATACAATATTTTTTCCACTTCTTATTTTCTTTTAGTTCTACTGTAGTGCTGCCTGAACTAACGGGCAATGGGTAAAAGATCGTTATCAAATGGCAGAATCAGTAGTAAGAGAAACAAAATCACATTGTTTGAATTATTTAGCAGACACCAGCACTTAATGGAGAAAGACTTTGTTGGTCAGTTGTTGTTTGATCTTGTCACCATGAATTAAAAAAAAAAAACATAGTAAAGACTACAGACCACACCTCCTTGTACATATTGACAGCCTCATTGTAGAACTGCTTTTTTGAATATCCCTTTTTTCTTAACTTCGCAATAGCATAGGCACTTTTGAGCTGCAATAGAGTAAAACACAAGGCTTGATTAAGGTTATCGATAGCCTCCATTAGGGTCCAGGGTCAATATTTTCAGAGTAATTTTAATTTTCTCTTTCTTTGCCAATCTCTCATAAAAGAGAATATTTAGGAGAAAAAAGGGAAAAGTGAAATCAAAGAGAAGAAAATAATTCCTCATTAAAAGAAAGCAACAATCTTCTGTGATTCTACAAGATTGGGTGTAAAGAAAAGAGAGAATGGAGAGAAAAAAATGGATGAATTTTGGCTCTATTCTCGAAATTTGGGGGAATAATGCAAACCGAAATTAAAATAAGATATATATACATAATCACCTCAAGAATTATGTCATGTTTTGTTCTTCTCCAACCACTTCTAGTGAACCATCTGATGCATCAAATATCAGAGAAATTATACATAAGATCATGATAACTAATTATAATAGTTTATAAGGAAATACATGGAAGGCATATCAAATTGTTGAAAGAAAATAACTAGAAAAAGGCATAAACAATTCTAAATGTTAAAATAAAACCAAAAATGGCTATGCAAATTTTAAATATTGTTTATATATATATATATATATATATATATATATAACTAAATTCTGTTAGTGATGAAAAGCCCTGTATAAACCATAGAGATCTAAAACCACTGAGATCTAACCTCTTCCAAAATGGCATTTTTGCACGAGGTTCATAAGGTTCATAGATAAATCCAGGACTTGATATGGATATCTGTTGAGCCTGCATACATTAAATGACAGCAAAATATCAAAATTATTATCTGATCTGCAAATTAATGCCTTGTCTGACATCTGTTTCTGTTTTTAATTTTAAAAACATGTTCTTAAAACTGCTTTAAAATTTGTTTTTAGGATAACATTTTGAAAACTGAATGAATGAAAAACTTGTATGTCAGTGGTCTACTTCTCATCGATATGCAAATGATAAGATTGTATTTTTGTTAGTTAGAAAACTGCCTCTAGTGAATGTATATACTTACAGTTGTGCCATCATGTTTTTATGGAAACTGGTGAGGAAACATCTTTTAGCTGTTCCTGTCTTTTAGTATTCAAAATTGATCTTATTGGATAATTTTAACATCTAGTAAGAAAACACTATCAAACATGGTTTTATCTGTTCATTTATCTTTAAAAACTAAAAAACAGAAATCAAACAATCTCTATATAATCACAGAAAGCCATTATATATAAAATTCATTTACAATATCTTTTAAGCTGTAGATAAATGCTCAAATTCAAATAAGAGGGTAGCCTGAAATCCATCTAATCATCAACTCTCAAGGTGGCTGTTTTAGAGAACAAGACCCAACTGAAGCACATGTACTTACATCTAGCATATCCAAGTTTTAAAATGATGGAGGCTTTTCGGGTGGTCTGTTACTTGAAATGCTAATATGCTTTGAATTTTTTGACAATACTCAAAATTTATGAATGATCAAAATCTTTCTAATGCCTTAGCTTAACTTTAGCCATAAACTGCATCTCTTAGGTTCCGCACACCATCTCGTTGAAGAGTAGAAAAAACTCTTTTGAAGAACCCATTTACCTCAAATGGCAATTATTTTCATAGAAAGGAAACAAGATAATAAATCCAGTAATTGAATTCCAATATTCAAAGAAATGGATATATAATCCAGCATACAAGAAGTGCATAAATGAGAGAGAGATAGTAACAAGTCAATTCAAAACACCACAAAATCAACACTTTCATAACTAAAGACTGACGCCGAAAAGATATAGGAAACATCCATACAAAAAAAATCATCCCATAAATCTTTTCAATCCAATGCAATAAGTATATCTCGGATAAAACACATGTAGAATATACTATATACCATGAAAAATAGCAGAAAACACTTGAGTGTCATAAAACAAAGAAAAGAAAGGTAAGAGAGATACCACTTGTCGCGCTTGTGCTGGGGCTTTGGCCTGAGTAGTTATCATCCTCTTATCGTTCATGAAAATGGACAATTCAGCAGCCTAAGAGAAACATAAAAAGGACTGAAAGCTAGAAATTCAAATCCCAAAAACCACGGTCCTGATAAATTAAAACGTTCAAGAATATTTACCATTGTAGATCGAAGTGTCAAAGATTTTACACCAGCAAAGGGAAAACCATCTTGGCCCTTTAATAAATTAGGATAGAAGCTCCTGAAATTACCCTCAGAACCTGATCAGGCAAAAATGAACTTGAACGGTAAACAAATAGATGTTAAAGACCAGTTCCTAATCATTCAGATACATCTCTCTTATAAAACCCCTTTCGCATAGAAATGAAGCAACAAGAAAATATTAAAGTAGATTACCGTTTGATATAGCAGAGGAATAAGTCTTGGAGCTACCAAGTCTGAAAATTCAAACACAGCGAATTGATAGTAAGGAAATGAAAATTGCACCATGGCTTTCATTTCAAGGGGAAAACAATCGTTTGGGTTGATGAAGAAAATGCAGTTTGTCAGATCGCAATGAAAGCAGTGTTGTTACTCACAGATACGACGAAGATTCTCCAATCTGAGATGAACGATAAAGTGTGCGAACTAAGTGAAAGCGTTTGAACGGCGTCATCATCTTCAACGTGATTCAGAAACATTAATGTTACAATTACAGCTTTGATAACAGATGAACGGTGAATGCAAGATTAACCACCACACAGGTTTCTGGTTTTTCAAGGGTTTAAGCCTTCTTCATTAGAAAAGGCAGAAGCTTGGAATATAGGGAACTTCTTTTTGCACCCCAAAAGGTTGTTTCTGCACCCCATAAATTTCAAAATGCCCACTTTACCATTCTTCAATTAAATGGCAACGGAGGTTGTTGTAGGCACATCCATTGTTAGTTTTTGCTTTTTGAGAGTTTACAAAAGGAGGAGCTGAGAGATAGATTTTGACACATCATTAAGTTAAAGTCAAATTGGGGGTAGTTATTTTAGTCTTAAATTTCAGGTTTTTTTTATTTAAAGTAGTCTTGGGTTTCTAGTTTATAGTTTAGATTAATATTACTTTTGAATTATGACATTTAGAAAAAATTGTATTTAGAGTTTCATAATTTAAAAGTTAAAATTGACTTGTCAATTATGTTTCAGTTTTTTAAAATTCTTAATATATAACTGATTTTTGAATTGTGTATTTGAGAACAAAAATTGTGTATATTTGATTATACAATCTAAAAGTTAAAATTGATAATATTATTTGATTTTTTTTTTCTTATTTCATACTTAAGGTTGTTTAATTACATAACAATAATTGCATAACAATATCAAAGTGTTATATTCTTTTGTTATCAGTTTTACCATTATTTTATCTGTGATTGTTTTTTTTATAGATCTGGAATTCAAATTTAGAGTAAAATATAAAATGAAGTTGAAGTTGTTCCAAATGGATGAAATGCTTGATATTATGAAATTTGAGACAACAAAAGATAAATTAGTTGAAAGTGATTGTGTTGAAGTTTGTACAAAAAGTAAAATTTATTATTTTTGTAAAAAATGTGACAAGAGATATATGTTTAGTTTGTGATATATTTGTGTAGTTATTGAAAACACGATATGACTTACTTAAACGCGTCTATTAGCTAATATTTAAACTTTGATTTATAATTGTGATATTGAGGTCTGATATAAAAAACAAAGAACGATGAAGAAAGACATATGTGTTGTTAGGATGTGACATAGAAAGTAAATATATAAGAGATACAAAAAGGAATTACAACTCATTATAACTAGTACACAAATATGTAACTGTCCATTTAAATTGCTAGGTAAACTAGTATGCAATGAAGATTGGTAGATTGTGAAGTTAATATGTGGGAGTCATAATCATGAGTTGATTGATACATTAGTAAGTCATTCATACGCTAACAAATTAAAACTTAACAAGTCTTTCATGATCGTTGACATGACTGAAAGTTTATTGGAACTTCGACTAACATCCTACTCACTTTGAAGGAGAACAATGTGACCACTATAAAGCAAATGTACAATGACAAGTATGCATGTAGGAAATCATAAAGAGAACCAAAAACTAAAATGCAATAGTTAAAAATATTATTGGAGTGTGACATGTATAATTACTAGAGTAGTTTTGATGAGTTTCCACAAGTTGTAATAGATGATTTTAAACACATCATGATTTAGTGAAATTAGTGAATGCATTTAATATTGTATTGTTGATGGACAACCAATAGATTTAGGCTGTCTTTACTTGAGATTAATGGTGTGACGTCCACAATATTGATTTTCTTTGTGACTTTTGTGTTATTAGCAAGTGAACGAGAAAAAAAACAACTAAAATATTTAGAGAGTTGTTTTTTAAAGTGGATGTGTTTTCTCGAGTAATTGTCAATAACAAAGGGAACAAAAATGGTGAAACCAAACCTAATTCAACTCAAAGAGAACATTGTGACATTGAGTGACAAAGATTCTTTGCTTGTAGCGATAATGAAAGTTCCAATGACAATGAGGATGATACTGGCAACTAGGTCGTTTTGACTGTTGAGAAATTCAAGCAAAGTAGAGGCAATATGGAGAAGATGATGGAGTATTAGGTTATGTATATATATTATACTAAGAGTACTTTCGTATTTTACACACTCCCACGGGTGCAGAAGGAAAGCATAGGGTGCAAAAAGAAAAAGCCTGAAATTTACTTAGAATAGCATTTGATTGGACCAAGGGCTAATTCTTCATGCACCAGATCAATTGTAAGATGCATTGAACATCTTTTTAAATTCCCAAACTGTCTTTGTCACTTTTATTTCAATTTTTTTTTTTTGCGAAGGAGTTGGTTTGCTGTGGTGGAGGCGCTTTGAGTGGAGGTGGTGGTGGTGTAGTCATTTGTGGTGGTGGAGGTCAAGACATTGTATTTAGGTGCAATGGAGTTGTGTTTTCAGGTAAGCATTTTTGTTTTCGTGTGGTGGATGCAGTGGCAATGGTGCAGGTCGTTTTCGTTTTAATTTTCATTTTCATTTTTTGGAAAGTGGCTTATGGATGTAGATATCCGAAACATTCAATGTAGATTGCGAATATTCGCATCCAGAATGTTAAGAAAGGCCTCCAGATCTTGACGTCTAGAAATCATTGTTGGGTATCTTGATAAGAAAGACTATGGATGGTGATATCTGAAAGTTACTTATCAGTTCCAGACAATCAGATCCGAAAATGCATTATTTGTGTTGCGGACATAAAATGTTATGGGTAAAATAGTCAATTACAATAAAAGTGTTGGGTACGGGTCAGAAGTTATATGGCATAGGGAGAATTAGTCTTAAACAAGTCCTCATCTTTGGGTTGGGCCCATCGAGTTAATCTTAAGAGAGACTATTTTCTCATAGACAATTTCTTCCTCCACCTCCATAGTCTTTTCCCGTATCTCCATATTTTTGCTGAAAAGTCAAATTTACCCTTAATTAATTAAAAATTAAGCTTAAGTCCTTCATCCTCCATCATCTTCGTTCTAGTGCAGAAAGTATTCTAAATTATAAAACTCGGAAGTTATAATGACTTCCAAATTCTAGAATTTAGAATATAAAGTTCACTTTCAAATTCTACAATTAGGTATATAATTTGGAAGAAATTTTGTATTCTAAATTTTACAATTCAAAAGTCATTTTTAACTTAGAAAATAATTTTTAAATTATAAAATTTAAAATACAAATTCCTAAGACATTTTTGAAATTACAATAGGAAGATGTAAGAAGAAATATGGAGATGCAGGAAGAACTTGTTCTTCCTCACAGTACATATGAATTTCTCCTACACACCCCAAGCGCTTTTTAAACTTACAAACCTTAAATATATCATTTCTAAAAAAAATTAAAATATAACCATACCATTCGGAAAAATCTTTTCATATGCAATATTCATTTTTCTATGTTTTTTATTTTATTTTCTTGAAAAAGTAATAATTTAACTTATATGTACAGTTAAACTAAAATAATTTTTAATCACATGTTCGAATTAATTTCAACGTTTTAATTTTTTACAAAACATTATTACTGCATCCTTGTAAAAAGAAAAAAGCCACATTATATTTTACCAAAAAATAATGAATGATATTAAGAGTTTTAGTTTTATAAATGTTGGAGTATTATTTTGCTAATCATTATCCTAATGATGCCAATTAAGAAACATTAAATAGATCATCTTGTTAAACACTTTTACTTACTACTAAAGAAACGAGTCAGGTGACTTCTATATTTTCAATACAATGAATTTCTTTTTCAAAGAAACTTTTCTACTTTGGAACATGTACTCGTCAGATAATAGTGAACAAAACCATATTATATATTTATTATATGCAAAGGACATTTAGTTAGAATAGACCTTATACCATTATTTCAAAAAGTACATTTGAAATTTAACTAAATGTTGGTTCATTTGACTATATCTGTACCTAAAAATTATTTATTCTATGCTGATATTTTTAAGGGTAAAGTTATTTGTGTCCTCTAACATTGCCACAAAACAGTACTTATTGTTTTCTCTTCAAAAGAATCTAATAACAAGATCACCAATCCTGTTTCTGCTGCAGATTTGGCACATTATTGCTCACGGGTATGCTTCAAAAGAATCAAAATGTTCATTGCATGTAACACATACCGAGAACGCGTGTGATTTGTTAATGCTGATGATTTTCTGTCTTTTCACTCTCGTTGGATTGCATGCACACAGTTGTCATTGCAATGTGTAAAGGTTCACGGGAAGCAATAGAAGTTAAGACAATTAATTCATGCATTCCAATGCAAGATAAACCATCTCTTAACTTATGGAATAGTCTTTGAATAATGCAAAAGTCTAGTTTTCTTGAAAAGCATAATTAGTTTATAAGAACATGGTAATGCAAAGCAAAAGGAACGGTTTCCTTCTGGATTCAGTTGCTTTCTTACTATCATAAGCAAGCTTTTCCTTTGATGTTGGTGCAGTATTTTTGAGGTATTAGAAAAGGCAAAAGATTTGATTAAATTTATTTATTTCGAAATTATAGAATCTGATTTAATGACAGTTGGAATTTCACTTTGAAGCAAGTGCAATGCAAGGCACAAGCATGCATAAAATCTAGCTATAATTGGAATTCATTTTGTGTTATTGGTATTTGGCAGGCATAAAGTGAGAGTTGCCATGGATTCTAAGAATGTTGTTGCTTTTCGAGTTGTAACATTTTGCCTATGTTTGGCTGCTGCAAATTCGGTTGATTTCAGTTACCCTGCAGTTTTCAACTTTGGTGATTCAAACTCAGACACAGGTGAACTTGCTGCAGCCATGGGATTTCTAGTTTCCCCGCCTAATGGACAAAATTACTTCTTAACCCCATCTGGGAGGTTCTGTGATGGACGTCTCATTGTTGATTTCCTAAGTAAGTTTCTAATCTTTCATGAAATTGTCATACACTTACTGCAAACATTAATCAAGAATGTTGATGAGACTCTCAATACTCACAATCATTTCACCTTTCACTATTCCTTTCAAATTTAGGACCTTACCTCTAATATATTCACATGAGAGAGAACACTGAGAAGTCCTAAAGTTAGTTTGGAACTCAAGAAATCTCAGTACATCATCTCATAAGCATGAGTCACATCTCTATTTATTGAGTGTGTTTTCTAGAAATGACTATACTAGGTCTGAGGATCTGAAACTTAACTGTGTTTATCATATTTCATATGGTCCACAACACCTCAAACATCAAGCCTGAGTGATATGAGTGCATGCTCAATCAGAAGATGTAAATTCATTTTCTTGGAGAGGTCGTGTTACTGTCAATGGTTCTCATTGATTACTTTAAGATTAGAGGTTGGACTAACTTAATTATTGATAGAATACAACAATGGTTCACTTCCATAACAAGACTTACTAGACAAACCTTCTGATGTTAAAAATGTGAGGTAACTAAGCATATATAACTCTGAAGGCTTGAATATTATCCATGCAATTGTGAACATATATAGCGATGTGAGCACCACCATATCCATGTGTTGTTGGTTGTTCATTGCAGTGGATGCGATGAAATTGCCATTCTTGAATGCCTACATGGATTCTGTGGGATTGCCAAATTTTCAGCGAGGATGCAATTTTGCACCAGCAGGTTCAACCATACTTCCAGCCACTGCAGCATCCATCAGCCCGTTCAGCTTTGGGGTTCAGGTATCTCAGTTTCTGAGATTCAGAGCTCTGTCTCTTCAATTGCTTCAAGGTATATGATAAATTAATGAACTGTGTTCTTACTCCTTTGGTTTCAAACTATAGTTTTCTGCTTATCCCGTTCATTTGAAGGAAAGTGATCTCAATAATGTTTCAGAAAAGAAATTTGATCAGTACGTCCCAACTGAAGACTCCTTTGAGAAGGGGTTATACATGTTTGACATAGGCCAGAACGATCTAGCTGGTGCGTTTTATTCAAAAACATTGGACCAAATACTCGCCTCAATTCCAGCAATTTTATTGGAATTTGAAACTGGAATAAAGGTTGATAACATACTTTTATTCTAAAAGTTTCATTTCATTACTTCCATAAAAATAGTTATACTGAACTTAACATTTGTTCTGTGTTTTGTGAGTTAGAAACTGTATGATCAAGGGGCAAGGAATTTCTGGATACATAACACGGGTCCACTCGGATGCTTGCCTCAGGTTGTTGCCAAATTTGGCACTAATCCTTCAACACTTGATGAACTAGGATGTGTTAGTTCACCCAACCAAGCTGCCAAAGCCTTTAATGTACAGCTTCAAGCCTTTTGTAGTAAATTGAAAGGACAGTATCCAGATGCAAATGTAACACATGTTGACATCTTTACCATAAAGTTAAACCTCATTGCAAACTATTCTAGATATGGTGAGTGTAAGTTAAGAAGTTTATTTGTTGCCTCATCTCAATTCCAATTACTATTGATTTCACCTTTTTCTGGGGTAATGATTATTTATTTCCAATAGTTATAGATGCTAGCTTATGTAAATCTTGAATTCGTCACATCATGAGTATAAAAGAGCAACTCACATATACACTGCATAACACTTTATGGGAATTCAGTGCATTACAATTGTGATTGCAGCAAAATATTCCAGTTATCTATTACATTCAAAATCGTTAAAATTCTAGAATTGTGTCTAAGTCTGATGAATTTAGGGATCAGGATAGGCCAATATGGCATTATTTCTTTTCTAACACATTAGTTGTTGGACCAAACAACTAAATTTCTGTGAATATATATCTGCAGGGTTTAAACAATCCCGTATGGCATGTTGTGGATATGGAGGTCCACCATTGAACTTTGACAGCAGAGTTTCTTGTGGGCTAACAAAGATATTGAATGGGACGGAAATAACAGCAAAAAGTTGCAAAGACAGCAGTGTGTATGTAAACTGGGACGGAACTCACTACACTGAGGCAGCAAATCAACATGTGGCATCACAAATTCTCACTGGAAACTACTCCAATACTCTTTTGGGAGACAAAACGCCCTTCCTTCTCTAGCTCAAGTTCTAAACCCTTTATCTATTTATTGTTTTAACAATTTTATTCTCTTGGTACTGTTGTAGTGAAACGAACAGCTGATTGTAACCTTGAATGAAAGTCATGATCTTACAAACTAATACGATTCAAGATCAAATAAACTGACTTTGTGATATGGTCAGTGAAAAGTTTCTATGGAGCTTACTTGGACGTATCATACAAGTAAAACTAAAAATTGATTAACTGAAGTTATGAAAGTTATTAAGAAGTGGACTACCCATCATTATATAGTCTCACACATGAGTTGGCAGGGGCTTGTGTTGGAGATTATACATCGACTAGAGAGTAGGACATTTAATAGTATATAAGTGGATGCAAATTCCACTTTATAAATTATTAAATGTCTTACTCTCTAATGTTCTTTTATGTGAGATCTCCAATAAAAATGGTATAACATAGAAGACGAAAATAATATGGAGAGGCAAAAACTTTTCCTATAATTAAAATTAACTTGTGCACATGTTAAAATGTGGCTTTTAGAAGTATGAGAGGATCAAATTCTTTAGGAGGGGATTAAAGAATATGCAAGAATGCAATGTACAAAAGCTAGGAACCCTTGTCCTCCTTTAGTTTCATTGAAAAAGAAAAGGCACTTTGACAAGAGTAGTATTGGAAGAGAGGCGGAGAACTAGAACTCCTTCTAATAACAGTCATATGCATATATTCTGGAATTGCATTTACAAGAAAAAACTCTCATCTTATTCTTCAGCCTTCCCAAACTCAATTGTAAGATGAGCATGGTTACAACTGCACATTATACATCTGAATTTAAAGAGTAAGAATTTGAAAGACAGATCTACTTATATTATTTTATTTTTTGGATACATAAGCATAATATTGTGCCATAGGAACAACGAATGCAATGACCAACAAACCGCCAACAACCAGAGTGAATTGTCCACGCTTCTCTTCTGTCTCTTCCTTGGTCTTGAAGTTAGACTCACGTTTGTTGTCTTTGAATGTAGGCCCACCAGGATCTGGAAGGCCATCAATGGCAGCAACTAGACGTTTAGCAGTGGTAAAAATAGCTTCATTGTACTTCTCATCCGTAGCCAAAACTGCATATATAAACCACAAATAGGTAGTTTTGTACACCTCAAGAAAATTAAAATGATTATAGTTGTTCCTTAACGAGTAAAGTTAGTTTTACAAATAGAGTTTACTTAGAATGCATTCCCATTGTAAATGGTTCAACATATACTTCTTTAGTAGTTATATATTGCATGAATTCTCAATCACATCCCTAGAAAAAAAGCTATTAAATTGGTCTTTACACATGTAAACATAACCGATAAGGTTCATGCCACTGCTATGATGGGAAAAACCACACGTGGAAGCAACACACATAATCATGACTCAACTGTAGAAAATAAACAACACAGGATTTAACATGGTTCGGTCGCCAATCTGCAACCTACGTCCATGGACAACTAATTATGTTTTCACTCTGTTTGTTACAATTTTATTACAAGAACAAAGATCTCTTAAATAGAGATTATAGAGGGGACACAATAATTAAGACACTCACTAAAGCATGGTGTCTAGTCAATCCAACCCAATTGATTATGGCTTCACACTCAACATGCTAACCCCTTACGCATTATTAATTTATGTGTTCTTTATACATGTAATGTATTCTTAATTTGGTTCCTATACACACATTCTTTAAGAAGCTCACCGTAAAAGGCAATGGAAAACAAGTGTAATAATGAAATATCTCTGTATTGTATTATGGATATAGTAGTATATGGTTTTCTTACATTTGGGAATGAAGGCAAGCACTATTATCAGTGAAGCAGAATACAGAGAAGAAGAAGAAGAAGAAGATTAGAGATTTCCTCTAAGGGCCAGAGAGAGAACAGATCCTGAAAATATTCTCCCCTTTCATCCCATCTCTCTAATCCTTATAGAGTGACTTCATTCACCACACAAATTCCTTCAACGTTTGATTGAGCCTCCTCGTACGTTCACTCTATCTGTTAACCTTGCTTTCCTCACCCTTTTCTACATGTGTATTCTGCATAATGCTTTTCCCAAGTTCCTTACTAATCAAGTCATCATTTCCATGCGACTCTTTGTCCAATGACTATTCTACCCTCGTAGTGTCCTCCCAAGTATCTTGATTTGCATCGAAAACCATCCCATTGTAGCAAAACTTGGACAATATGCTGATCACCTCTTATGATAGTTTGAGAATCTAGAATTCTACTTGGTTGAACAATAGGGCCGAACTCATTGTTGAGTAAAGGAAGTAGATATGGCTCCTGATGATCACCTTTGCATCTCTTCAATAAGGACACATGGAAGACTAGATGAATTTTAGCTGAAGCAGGCAAGATTAACTCATATGCTACTGTACCAATTTTCTGGATTATTGGAAAATGACCAAAATATCCGAGTCCTAGTTTCTGATGCCTTCCAAGGACCATTGAATGTCGTCTGTATAACTGTAATTTGACCAACACTAATCCACCTTTTCCTCAAACTCCAATGGAATACTATTTTTATCAATAAAATTTCTTCATTTGGTGTTAAGCCTTAAGCAAATGAGCTTTTAGCTGAGTAAAGGCTAAATCCATTGTTGCAACAACTCTTGTAGGGAGGGTGGATCATATTAATCCAATTGGTACTTGGTAGCGGTTGGGGGATCTCTGCTATAAACAACTCGAAAGGGACCTATGTCAATACTAGATCGGAAGGAACTATTGTACCAAAATTCTGCGCAAGGAACCATTCCCTTGGATGATTCACTATGAAGCATCTTAAGTACATCTCTAGACACCTATTGAGGCCTTTGATTGTCCATCACTTTGAGGGTGATATGATGGGCTCAGGGCAAGGGTAAGTGCTACTCAGTTTGAACAATTGTTGCCAAAAGTTGCTAGTGAATACCCTGTCTCAATCAGATACAATTTTTTTTCAAAGGTGATGCAATTTCACAATGTGCGTTCATTAATACTTTAGTAACTTGGTTGCTAGTTTAATTGGTTTTGCGTGTGTCGAAATGAGCATATTTAGATAATTGGTCTATAACCACCAAAATAACTATAATGCCACGAGAGGGAGGTAAACTAACTTTACAAAGTCCATGGCTGAGTCTTCCTTAATTTGGGAAGATGTAATAGTAGACCAATAGGTAGCATTTTATTCGTTTTAGTTTGTTGGCACATGAGACATTGTTGCACATGGTTCTTAATGTCATAGTATAGGCCTTGCCAAAAGAAATGGGCAAAAATTCTAGCCATAGTATGTGCAATTCTGGCATGTCTTCCTACGGGAGAGTTGTGGAATTCTTGGAGAATTTGTTGAATCAAGGGATGCTTAGGAGGAATGACCAATCTTTGTTTCCATTAAAGCAACTGATGTAGAGCATGTAGGTTGAGAAATAGCCATGAAAAATGATCTAGAAAGTGCATCAACCATACATTATCTTTACCAGGTTTATATTCAATAGAGAATTCATAGCCAAGAAACTTATGAAGTCAAGCTTGTTGTTTTGGTATTTTGATAGTTTGATCCATGAGGCATTTTAAGCTTTCTTGATTAGTTCTAACAACGAATTTGTGGCCCAATAGGTAATGCTTGAGTTCGGAAATTGCTTTTGTGATAACATAGGACTCCCTTGTATACGTTGACTGTTTTTGCATCCTAAGAAATAATTTCTTAGAAAAGAATGCAATAGGGTGAGGGTCCTAGTATAGGATGGCACCAATACTAGTACCTAAAGCATCTGTCTCAAAGATGAAAGGTTTTGAAAAATCTATTTCTACTAGAACTTCCGCTCTTGTGATGGCCTCCTTTAATTGCTAAAACGTTGTTGTAGCATGAGAATTCCACTCAAAACATCCTTTTTTTAACAAATTAGTGAGAGGTGTAGCTATGGATGCATAACTTCTAATAAATTTTTTATAATATCCAGTTAAGCCCAAAACACCCCTTAGTTTCTTCAATGTAGATGGAATCTACCAGTTCAATATTGCCTGCACTTTGGACTGATCCATTGCCATACATACCACTTCTTGAAACAGCTTGACCCACTACCGGTTCTTCATACTTACAGAAAGAAGGCTAGCACTGTAATCAGGGAAGCAGAAAACAGAGAAGAAGAGAAATTTCCCTTGAGATAGAAATAGATTCCCAAAATATTCTCCCCTTTGATCCCTTCTCTCAAATCCTTACGTAGTAACCTCATGATTGGCCCTCCTTATTTTTTGTTAGCCTGGCTTTCCTCACCCTCTGTCACATGTATTCCGCATAATGGTTTTCCTCGGTTCCTTTCTAACCAATTCATCATTTCCATGTGATTCCTTGTCCAGTGACTTTTCTACACTCTTAACACTTTTTTAATTACATACATGAGACCAAATTAAGAATGTGTTATGTTTACAAGAACCAAACTAAGAGTGCTTAAAGGAATCAAATTAAGAATTTGCGACACATATAAGAATTAAATTGTGTTTAAACTTATAAATATTGTTAGTTTTTATAATAATATCTTTGAATGTCATATACAGGATGATTTCTAATTGTTTGATACTATAAAAATCTGTGTATGACAATTAAACTCTTATAAATAGTATTACAAACTTGCAAATACCTGGAAGGTTCTCTGAGACAGCGGCATCAAGGATAGTTTCTCCCACAGCTTGGACAAAAGCTGGACCACCAGTTACTGCTCCTTCTTTCTGACTGGTGACAAGAACCACAATACCCTTGTTGTTGCCTTCTTCTACAGAAGGATACCATCTCTCCAGGACTTGGTCAGCATACTCAAATGCGTCGGCTTTGCTCTGCAATTGGCCACATTCATACAATCAAAACATTTCATTTAGCATTTTCTTTAGTCCTTTCATTCTCCATTTAGTTGCACAAGAAGCCAAATGCTTCTTCACAGAACGTCATGCGGAAATAAGAAAGACAGTTTGGTTATTTAACCACATATTGTGTAACTAACCGTGAGTTTTCTAACAGTAATAAAATTGATGTGAAAGTTCTTCCTTGATTCTAAATCAGACAATAACCGCTTCAAATCAGACTTGGTCACCCTACTAAGCACTCCTGCATCATCAACCACATAAGAATCTTGGGGTGGACCCTCGCTAAGCACATCAAACTCAGATGCCAGTGCATTGCCACTGAGCAAAACTGGGCTAAAGTTGAGGGCCAAGGAGATAGCCAAAGCTGCTAGGCCCTGTTGAGCATGAGACAACCAGGTTGTGCATGATGGTTTGGGAGATGAAGTTTGGTTCTTTCTGAGGCTGGAAACAATGGGTTTGGAGCAAAAGAGAGAACTTGACTTGGGTTGGGGAAATGGAGCCAAGAGGATTCTTGAGGGTGAAGGTTTGATGTTGAGGACTGGAGAGAGGGAGTGAGGAGGAAAAATGGTTCCCATGATGAGGATCAGCAAGGATTCAATTGCAGAAGGCTCCTTCTCTTCCACATCATTCCTTGTTCTCTGATTTGGTTCAGATTTCGGGTGGTCTCCATTGGTTGGCAGTGTTTGAAAGTGGATAACGTCTATTAGCCATGTGGATCTTTTGGTCCACAGAACTACAAATGTTCATTTTTCTTTTCATTTTCCCCAAGTGAGTTTGCATCATTAAATAAATAAATAAGCCTATTTCAAATCTTTATATATTATTTTCCCTGATTCATAAATAAAGTTTACTACACTAAATAAATTAAGGTGGGTTTTCTCTGATTAACTAGTTATTTTGAGTTCTGAATTTTCAGAATTTGTTACCTATAATGTATTCTTGAAACAGTGTTTAAGCTTAAGCGGTAATTTTTGTCTGATCATGATTGTTCCTCTGTGAGGATAATGTTCTTGAAAAAAAAAAGCTACTTTTTACAATGATTCATGTGCCCCTGAATTGGGTAAATTTCAAAATCAATTTATTTTGGCTGAAACTAATGATAACTGTCTCCATGCACTTTCTTTCATGGCCATTCTTTTATCAAATCTCTGCATCACCAACAACACCAAACCCTTCTTCTCTTTCACCTCAAAACCCATAATTTGTGAGGCCAAGAACCTCACTTCCAAACGGAACCTTATCCTTCAAACTTCTCTTGTCAGCATCGGCATTGGCCTAACTCCTCTTGTCTCAGTTGCGCAATCGTCACCTCAAGCGTTGCCGTCAAAATCGCTTCTTTCTGGCATTGAAAACACGGCATCTTGGTTTCAGTTCTACGGTGATGGGTTTTCCATTAGAGTCCCGCCAGAGTTTAAGGATATCATGGAACCTGAGGTTCACTCTTAACTACTTTTCTCTCTCAATTTTTAATTATAATTTCCTGAATTACTGAAAATCAAATTAATTCTTTATTTAGTCAATTTTTTTCCTTGTTCAACTTAGTATATTGTAATATAGAAATTTACAATTGAAAAATGATTGTGCAATGTGTAAATAGAAAGTTGAAGGTGTCTACAACTTTTAGTAATGAGAGGTTTGTTTAACTCAGCTGAATCCAGTTTTCAGTTAGTTGGAGTTTGATGTAATATTAGTTGAATTGAAATTGTACAGCTATATATAGCTGATTGATCAGCATAATGCTCCTCAATAGTGTTCATTTTCAGAACTTGCATGTTAACAACAATATCATTGAAGGTTTTGAAACATTTGTGAAATTTAGTTGAGTGAGATAATATTCATTTACTTGTAGGATTTCAATGCTGGAGAGTCTCTTTATGGGGACAAGGCAAAAGCAAAAACATTTTCAGCACGGTTTTCATCTTCCGATGGGTAATTTTATATTGAATCCCTCACAATTCCACATTTTCTTGCAATGCACTTGTGTAACATGAGCATGTACTCTGCGATTGAAACAGATCTGAGATTCTAAGTGTTGTTACTCGTCCAACCAATCAACTTAAAATCACCTTCTTACAGGTAATCAGGCTGTCAATGACATTTTATTATACACATGAACACTTATCCTCTAAATTATTTCAGTAAGACAAAATTCACCTCTTAATGTGTTTGTCCGAGGAGAACTGTACTGCATATCAGTCATCAAGTTTTTGTGCCTATGTTGTGACAAGCCACTGTAACTGAGATTATATCACTGTTTGCTATTCTTTATGAGAACTTCTCAAGGAACTTACGTATTATTCTCTGATTAGAGTAGGCTCAGAATATATCTGATTTAGGTTCCCTGAAGGAAGCAGCAAAAATATTTGTTCCAGGTACAATTTGTAGATTGTTGTATCCAACATTTAGTTATTCAAATTATATGACATGCTTCGTTGCTCCTTCTGTTTACTCATAGTTCTTGGTTTTAGTATTTCATTCTTCCCATATTCTGCATGCAGGAGGGTCCAAACTTTACTCTGCAAGATCAATAAAAATAAAAGAAGACGAGAGTTTTACGTAAGTTCATTTCAACTGACTCAAACTATATAGACCAAAACTTTTCTCCTTTTTGGGACAAATACAAAAAATAGTTTTTTTAAAAAAAATTCTTACTAAATAGAAAACAGAGGTTGTCTTAAGAACAGAATAGCTAAAAGTAAACAGCATTCATACCCCTTCCCCCAATGTTTGATTGAATACTAAAAATGCTAGTGTGGAAAATTCTGAGTGTGAATTAATTTTTTAAGCCATTGTTATTTCAACTGGAACCAACCCTGTTACTGTGTCTCTATAATATTGAGTGTTTCTATTGCATCAAATTCCAATGCAATATTGGCTTTTACATTTCCAGGACTTACTATTTCTATGAATTTGGTAAAGATGACCAGCACGTAGCAATGATGACAGGTGTCAGCAGTGGAACGGTTTGTTGCTTCATCCATTTACTGATACAATTAGCCTAGTGACTCTGGACCAGTGGGATAGTTTTTTTAATAAATAATAATTATTAATATCATGAAATATATTAATCTGCATATTTTAACATCAATATATAATATGTTTATCACTTGACAATAAGATCAATAAATAAATTTAAAAAGTGTAAAAAATAAAAAATTACCATATTTTATTATAAATTTAGAACATTAAGAGGATGAAACTTTGCACCCTCAATTCAGTGTAGATTCGCCACTGTCCATAAATCACTGCCAATTGGTCATCAACTTCTGCTAGAGGAAATTCTCATTTCTTTCTGTGGTGATACACATCGATCACCTTATATTTTCGCCAACATAAATTACAGAAAAAGTAAGATACCTGGTCCTTATGTTCTGTAGGCTTTTATTGCTGGAGCAACTTCACCACAGTCGAAGTGGGACAGCGATGGTGTAAAGCTTCGTTCTGCTGCAATATCATTAAAACTTTTGTAGCCATGTACTGAATTTTTTGTAGCTGGGTATGTCACTCATAGTTTCAACACTTAAGTGGTATGGTTTTTAATCTTTTAATCTAGTGTAATATTATATGCTATTTTAAGTCACAACTGGCGATGTAGGCCATTGATTTTGATAAATGTCTAATCAATATTCTATTGGCATGAACAATGATTCTTGTCAACCGACTCATTCTAGCTTCTATTCCATAATAATGTTTTTTTTTTCTCTTTCTGATTTGAACCACTTCTCTACTTGTCGCCTGCATGACTGCATAAACCTTACCATCTTGGGTGCTTTCAGCTGCCAGTCAAAGCTGAAAAGAAGTTAATAAATGTTGTAAAGCAAATGCGTTTACTGATTACTGATTTTTTATCTAGTACCATTTGATGGGACAAAATGCATTTTTTTAGTTACTGAGGTTTGGAAGAGATGAATTGGAATTGGGTTGGTGTTAAAGGAGAGGGACAAATTCCAAATTTTGAAAGATTGTGTTATTGTTCCGTTAAAATAATTTTGGATTAATTTAAAAAAATAATTGATTTGTTTTTGGGCATCATATTTTAAAGATGAGATTAGAAGAATTTATTTTTGAGCCCCTTTACTAGCATATTCCATTTCACTCGCAATGACCTTTTTTCTTTGAGAAAAACGTCTAAAATAGTGTGTTTTGAGAACCAAACTTCTTTTCGAGGTGTTAAAAAACATAATTTGACTCCTAGAGGTTCAATTAATTTTGTCCAAAATCAATCACAGGATTCATTGTGGAGATGAAAAAAAGTTATCAAAATTGTTTTTGTGGGTTCTGTTCTGATAATGGACTCAAAGAATAACCTGCACGGAATACATACTTATTTATGATCTCTTTCAACAAACGTCACTAGTGATGCTGTTTTTGCATCGCATGCATAATTAGGGAAAAGTACTAGATTAGCAAATAATATGTGTGATACTATTAACGTGAAATGAGAAAAGGAAATAGAAACAGCAGGTCAGTTTAGTGCATGAATGTTAGGTTTCTCTCAATATTCAGAAATAGTAAGGGAGAGAAAGACATGACTTGCAGTTTGTTGTCAGTTCTGAACGTTACTTCTAATATGTGCTATCCTTCACGTTCTGACAAAATAAATATCACTTGCCAAAACTCTCAGACGTGTAAAGAATCAAACCACGCAAACCAAATTTATATATAACTCACCTCAGTGATCTTCATCACCACTGACAGAAAGGACAACAAACTTATTAAGTACTTTAACCTGAATGCTCGCAATGGCTTTGTTACTGCCACCACTCCATCTTTCAACTCCCTATCTCAGCACCAGCACCATTGTGGCTCTCTGTGTATTCTTCACTCTCCTAGGCACTTGTGTCATCATTGGCCATCTTCTGGAAGAGAATCGGTGGGCTAATGAATCCATCATTGCCCTCCTTCTGGTACACAACACTACACATTCAACTCATTCTTCTACTCTCCACGTAGGTACACGCAATATAGTGGTTCTAGAGTTTCAATATTAATATACTATGGTACATTTGCTTGGCTTGCTTAAAAAACTTGCAGGGTTTGTGTTCTGGAACGGTGGTTTTGTTTGTGACTAACTTTCAAAGTGCCAAGATTTTAATATTCAGTGAAGACTTGTTCTTTCTTTACTTGCTTCCGACGATCATTTTCAATGCCGGGTAAGTATGCTTATCAGTTGTTGCAATAACTGACTCTAAAATCATGATTGTCTTATAAAGAGTGCATGAGATCTTCTACTGGTTTGTCTGGTTAAACAATCTAGTAATAGTGTTAAGAAAGGAATGGTGGTCTAGTAGTGTTTAAGTGCATCTATGAATATGAGAGTGTTTGGTAATTGGATGCTTCTAATGGACACTAGTGAGACACGTCTAGTAGCCTTCTAGCTAGATCCTCTACTCTTGTTTATACGATGATGTAATGCATCTAGCGTCTTAACCGTTGTTCCGATCTTCTGTTACACTCAAGTCTATATATAGATGTTTACCACTCTACAAATAAGGTTCTGATTTCAATATTATGTGTTTGATCTTGTGTTTCTATCATCTCTCTTTCTTCTTGTTTTCTGTGTTATTGTTGTTAACCCAACAATTGTCATTTTTCTCCATCTGTCTATTATTTCTATATCAATTATTTTATTTATAATTTATTTGATTTTTTGTATAATTTCAAATGGCATGTTAGTTTCCAAGTCAAGAAGAAACAGTTCTTCAAGAATTTCACTATTATACTGCTCTTTGGAGTCATTGGAACAGTTATTTCATTCTGTCTGATATCTGTTGGTAAGATCTGCTTTATCTGGTAACCTTTTTCAGTTTCAAATCGTTTAATTTCAGACGTACTGAGCCTTATGGTGAATACCAATGATAAACAGTTGTATTGCTTTCATTGTCAATTACACAATCTATGTGGAATGAACACATTAAAGACTCTATAATTTCTCCTGCAACTTCTGTAGGTGCCCTTCTGCTTATTCAGTGGATTGGAATAGCTAACCTTGACATAAAAGATTATCTAGGTGAGAAATAGTTTTTCGTTTAGAGCAATCTCATCTCACTCACTATCCCTTAATCTAATCAGCACTTGTCCTTCTATTCTGATGACTGTTCGTGCACCGTGCATGTCAAGCCATCGGTGCCATATTGTCAGCAACGGACTCAGTTTGTACATTGCAGGTATATTCTAACATTGGTGGAGGTACAATTTATATAAAACAACATAGTTTACACTGTAAAAGGTTTTACTATTACTTAATCACAAGTAAACATTAAATTTAGGGTCTTTCACAATAACTACATTAAAAATCATACATACCCTGCTTTTTTATTTACAGTGACAGCCATTGAAATTAAAATCTTCATATATTATCATTTAAATGCCTTCCTTTTTCCATTTTTGTGGTGAAGGTTCTCAATCAAGATGAAACACCCTTGCTTTACAGCATTGTATTTGGGGAGGGAGTAGTAAATGATGCCACGTCTATTGTGCTTTTCAATTCGGTCCAATCCCTTGACTTCAGCAGCACCACTTCTATGACAGCCTTGAAATTGTTGGGGACCTTTCTTTTCCTCTTCTGCTCTAGTACTGCCCTTGGCATAGTAGTAAGTTTAACTTGAAAAGACTCTTTAGAGCAGACTTCAGGGAGGCAAAACTATGTCATACTGAGAAATTCTATATGTTAATGTAAGGCAGCATATTTGTGCTTCCTATGGTTGTATTTTCTCTTTCTGTAGTCACCTGTCTCATTATCTGCATTAACAATAAACAGCCTGAAGAAATATTTGCTCCATGAAAGCATTACATAAACATGATTCAACTGCCACATTTATGAGCAAACAAAATAGATACAGTTTCTTAGGTGAGCTACTATTGTTTTTCAAACAAGATTGAAGTTTCACCTCAGTAATTCATAGTTATTCTGATAGGAGAATAACACCATCAATACTTTAAAAAAATGGCATTCAAGTTTCGTCCAATTTTTGAATTACTAATTGTTGAGAGTGGTGAAGCAGATTTATTCTGAGTTGCTATAGATGATGGCTTTTTCAGGTTGGCCTTTTAAGTGCTTATATTATGAAAACACTCTACCTAGGAAGGTATGGTTTCCTTCCCTCTAGTTTACTGATTAATCTTTCAAATAGCTTCCTTTAGTTTAAAAGTTTGTAATTTATAATCAGAACCCAATTACAAACTTTTATGATAACCCAATTACTAGTTTTGAATTATATGAATCTATTTGAAAACTTAATGAAACTATAGATATGACTTGTACTATGTTTAACTGGTGGCTTTGTGCGATGTACCTCACATAGTTCCTTTCATTTGCAGGCATTCTACTGATCGTGAACTTGCACTTATGATGTTGTTGGCATATTTGTCATATATGATCGCTGAGGTACAAATCACCATCTACAAAATGCATATTTTATTTTATTTTATTTACTTTCTTCTTGAATCTTTAGGTTAAAAACATCCTCATTCCTCCGACTAAAAATTATTTAAAATGAAATTTAAGATTTAGGGTTTAATTGCAACTTTCCTCGATACAGACACACTAAAGTTTAGAATGCAAGTATAAGTAAGATCTCTTGCATTAGATAATAAGACGAAAAAAGAGTTAAGAATATATGCATAAAAACCTTTGAAATTAAATGTTTTAAAAAAATTAGGTTAAGTGTGGAGTTTATAATGGCTCGTGACCTATTAAAAAGAGATATTGTAAGTTGTAAGATTTAACATCTTTCTCACATCCAATATAATGTGACCCATGACACATTAAGTGCTTGATTAAAAATTTATATAATGTCATTACACTTATAAGGTGCTTGAATTAATATATATATATATATACATACTGTTTAACTACATTTTAGACGCCAACACTTAATTTTATTTTATTTTCAACTATTTAGAAAAATCAGTTTTAATATAATATAAAATATTAGAAACTTTTTTCACATGTAATTTTGCTTAGTAGGATTAGTATAGACGACGACAAAAAAAAAGGCAAGTATTTAACAGTTATATAATACTTAGACTGAAAACTATTGATTAAACTAAAAAATCTCGATATCAATTGATCCATGTACCCAAAAAGTTATAAAAAACTATTATAACAATAAAATATAGTAAAGATCAAACATTTATACATACTGAGAGTAAATTGAAAACTTTTGCATAAAGTAAAATTGAAAATGAGGGCCATACCAAAAGTATATATAGTTTTCATCAAATCCCCATTACCACTTACCAGCGACAAATACAGTGTCAAGAACAATATGTGTCATTCAAATAGTTAACATAGTTTTTCCAAGTTCCAACCCTTCCGGTTATTCAGGGCAATATTCCTTAGGAAGTGGATGAAAGTAATTAAATTATGACAGACAAGGTAAAAACAGTGGAATAAATTAGTATCAACAGTGGTTTCTACTACATGAGGGTCATAATTTTTTTGCAGAATGGCTAAAAATACTCACTAGTAAAGTGTATTATAAATGCAGTTATTTCACTTTAGAAATTCAATATATGTATATATATACACATATGATTGGCTTCTGCAGCTTTTGAATCTCAGTGGGATATTGACTATTTTCTTCTGTGGCATTGTTATGTCACACTACACTTGGCACAATGTTTCATTAAGCTCAAGGACAACAACCAAGTAAGGACATGATCTTTTAACTCTTTTTGAAAGAGAAAAATTAATATACATTAATGTTAGTCAACCCTGAGAAAGGCAATAATAATCACATAGTTATGAGATTTACGAAAACCATTTCATTCTACTGAACCATTGCTATTCAGCAATCTAAACTCTGTTTTGACGCTTCTTTTTCAAAGAAAGTTGACCATGGAAGCGTGTAAAATAAATAATTTTTAACCAAACAAATGAAACAAGTTAGAATCTAAATTTGAAAAACACTTTCACTATTTCAGGCACGCCTTTGCAACCCTCTCATTCATTGCTGAAACCTTTATATTTATATGTGTTGGCATGGATGCTCTAGACATTGACAAATGGAAATCCAGCGAAGCCAGGTAACTAAAAAAGTCTCTGTGTTGCACTGTATAGCTTGAGTTAAAAACCATTATTTTAGCCAGGATCTTCAGCACCACTGATGCAACCATATTTTTTCATCAAGGAACACATAGTATTCTATTTTTATCATTTGTCATTTTCTCAACACATTACCATGTTGTTGGAGCAGTACAGGAATTTCATTTGCTGTGAGTTCAACTTTGTTTGCATTAGTGTTGATTGGAAGAGCAGCTTTTGTGTTCCCTATTGCATATATTAAGAATCGCATCAATACTAGAGAGAGTACCAAAATTGAATTTCGTTCACAGGTGATAATTGTGGACCTCAAACATTGACTTTTCAATTGACCTCACTGAATTTCTGCTAAACTATTCAAAATGCAGTTTATCATATGGTGGGCTGGCCTGATGAGAGGTGCAGTGACTATTGCCCTATCTTATAACCAGGCAAGTGCATGATATAAGGTTTTATGTGTTTATATGTTAGTCCATGCAAATTTTGGTTCTAGTCTTTCATTACTTTTGTTTTAATTCTTATAAATTTTAAAAATAGTTTTTATAACGACATGTTGTGCATCTAGACATAGCTGATGCTATTTCAAAGTAGTTACTTGACATATCTAGTAGCAGTTATGTCATTACTAAATAATTATGCAAATCCTTTCAAAAGAAAATAATATTTGCAATGATCAAAATTATAAAAAAAAAAGTTTGACTGAATCCAGGAGACTAAATCATCCGTGATGCTTTGAAATGTAGTTTGCAGAAGCCAAGAGTACATCATCAACTCAAGACTCTGCATTAATGATCACTTCTTCTATAATTGTGGTCTTGTTCAGCACTGTGGTGGGTTTCATCTTCTATAGATATAAACAGTCTTAATATCACTCAATTACTATTTTGTGAATTTTATTACTCATTTCTCGCGTATTTTACTTTCATTGCAAACAATCAAAAAATGCAAACAGGTATTTGGCTCCATTACTAAGCCGCTGATAGAGGCTGTGCAACCAAGGCATCCAAAACCAACCAGTTTTGATTCTACTGATAACGTGGAAGATTTGAGATTACTATTGCTTGAAAACAATGGTCCCATTAACCAAAGCAACAATCAGCCATTTCAAAGGGAAAGTAGGATAAGTATGCTAATAAGCCATCCAAGCATAACTGTTCACTACTTTTGGAGAAAATTTGATGTCAAGTTTATGAGGCCTGTGTTTGGTGGAAGGGGTTTTGTGCCATTTGTTCCTGTCGAAGCAGCGGAGAATTTTTGAAACACACAATTTAGCAGCTTCTCTTCACTTTTTTCCTTCAATAATGTGGTGCACAAAGGTTACCTTATATGCACTGTATGTTTGATACATTTTCTCTCTAAACTGCCGTAAATTAAATGGCGGAAATCGGATTTGAGTGTGATCAAGAGATGTATCATATATTGTCATGTAATATTTGTGCTGTGATAATTTTTTGAAGAAAAAAAATTCATAAAGTTCACAAAGAATTCTGAATACAAAATTTTATATAAACAGCTAAGTCCCTCACTCCATTGTGAGTGTTGGATGATCCTTGTGCTCAATGAATTCTTGAACTGTGTTAAACGATTACTTGTTAGTTGTTAATTTTATTTTATTTTATTTTTGTTCAAAGAGTCATGGATATAGTGATTATGATTATATAGCACCAACTGCACAAGATTATATTTATCTAGCATTTTACTGTTAAGTTAACCTTTGCAATGTTCCAAGCGTAAATAAAGGTCGTCTCTTTGTCTTTAATCCTTTGAAGATGTTCACATGTCTATAAAAATTTAGCAGTATTGACTCTGTTCAATGATGTGATGAGCAAATTGACAGGGGACATTGACAGGCGTTGACATCAGTAGCTACTTTTTTAATAGCCTCATTGTAAACATGTGAACTACGACCCCTCAATTAAAGAATCAATGGAAATACACCGAATTCAAGTTTGAACCTTAAAATGTCTTGAGGAAGGATTTCGTTTCACCCAGTTTAATATATAAGTTAACTTCTTTTATTGAAACCAATTTGAAGAGATGGGGGAGGATGAATAGTTTCTCACGAGGTTCCCCACCATGGCTCATGATGTTGTTACACCTGAAAAGCAAAAATGACAAGATTCATCTACTAGAAATCCCCTCTTACATACTGCTTGTAAACCAATTTACCAGTATTGAGCGTTGACCAATGTCTATTACTAATGTTCTCAGTATCAGTAAGTTATTCCTTTTTAGCATATTGTTTCTGAGGTAGGGCTCTCCAGCCAATATCCCGACGGTAGAAGCCTCCAGGCCAATTAACATTCTCAACAGCTCGATAAGCTCGATCACATGCCTCTTCAAGATCATTACCCTTGGCAGTAACCCCAAGAACACGTCCCCCAGTTGCAATAAACCTTCCTTCAGAGTCAAATGCGGTTCCTGCATGAAATATCTTGATACCTGGAGCAACAACCTCAGCTTCTTCAAGGTTTTCAATCACTGTTCCCTTCTGGTATGATCCGGGATATCCATTACTTGCCATTACCACAACCATGGCAGACCCAGGAGACCACTTCAGTGATACCCCATTCAACTCTCCTCTGCATGCTGCAAGCAGAACTTGTACCAAATCCGACTCCAACCGAACCATTAAGACCTGCTCAAAATTTCAGAAGGAAAAATTATGCACATTATCCGTTAGCATAGCTTCCTTGTTACTAACATAAAACAGCGAAAATGTGATATGTTGTAAACATAGGTTGTACACTTTGTATTTTGGAAATCAACTTATGATTGTGTGTTTGTGCGCATGTGCTTGAGTTAAATGAGATGTATGATATCAAGGAACTAGAAAGATGAGATGACTAAAAATGCTTTGAAAGAGTTGGTCACCAATTTGTCAATTTGCAATTTGTAAACAAATATAATTGACCTCCCAAAACAAGGACAATCATCGCAAGAAATTTAGACATCAGTATCCCTTGACAGATTTTTCAAATTAACAAGTCGACAAAAGGATTATAATAAAATTGCAAGTCTTTCGAATTAAAATTTGCATATATCTAACCATGACAAAAGCTGAATTTCTAAAGCAGTTATTTTCAGTAATGCCTTCTGATTTCTAGCCTGTCGCATTTCAAGGGTTAACTACTTACATTAGAAAGTGAATTCATTCTAATAAGCATCTTATGACTTAACTGACCTGGCACTCTGGATCACCAAATCGCACATTATACTCAATTAACTTAGGCATGCCAGACTTCTTCTCAATCATAAGCCCAGCATACAAAACCCCAACAAACTTGGAACCTTCCGCTGACATTCCCTTTACTGTTGGGATGATTATAGAATCCATTACAATAGATTGAAGTTCCTTGGTTAATATAGGAGCCGGAGAATATGCACCCATACCACCAGTATTTGGCCCTGTGTCACCATCACCAACTCGCTTATGATCCTGAGCAGATTCTAGTGGAATTGCATTTTCTCCATCAACCAATGCAAAAAATGATGCTTCCTCTCCTTCTAGAAATTCCTCAACAATGACACGACAACCTGCAGAACCAAAATCACCCTGTACCAGCATTGAATCAACAGCTTTATAAGCCTCTTCCAGTGTCATGGCAACAGTAACTCCTTTTCCAGCAGCCAGTCCATCTGCTTTAATAACAATCGGTGCTCCTTGTTCTTGAATATATTGCTTTGCAGCAGATGGATCGGTAAATGTTTTATACTGCACTAGTAAACCACAGTTAGTAAAAACTAACAAAAAAAAATTCTTCAGAGTGAAATTGACATAAATAGGGTCAAATGAAAGTGGAGGCACACACATGATAACTTCACTAATATCATAAAAGTGACTTCTTAATATATTCTGACTTGATTAATAGAATAATCAAGAGCCAAATTGTTCATATTTAATATCAAAGAAACCCAATCAGGTTATCAAAAATTAATATCCAGAAATCAACATGATATAGTTTTAACTAATCTGCTTACTAATTAGTAATTAGTATGTTAAAAATTTTACAAAGAAGCTACTAATAAGATACAATACACGGAAACATGCACAAATATCATTCCAGCAGAATTAGGATTAAAAATGTATCTGGTTGATGAGATTCAAAATAAGACAGACCTTGGCGGTTGGAATATTGTACTTATCACACAAATTCTTCATGAAATTCTTAGAACCTTCCAAAGCAGCAGCCTCAGCAGATGGACCAAAAGCTGGGATTCCAGCTTTAACTAACTCATTTGTGAGACCTGCAACAAGTGGAGCCTCAGGTCCCACAACAACTAGTCCCACTCCCCTTTTCTGGCAAAATGAGATCACTGATGCTCCATCAGAAACATCAAGGTCTGAGATGCAAGTAGCATTTCCGGAGCTAGCAATCCCAGCATTGCCTGGGGCACAAAGCACTGTATCACAGGATGGTGATCGTTGCAAGGCATAGCAAAGTGCGTGTTCACGTCCTCCTCCACCAATAACCAGCACAGTCACTCTTTCTTTAAAGGAGGCACAAGGAAATTTGAAAGTAATAAGAAAAATATCGGTAAATGTATTAAAGTGAATAAATACTTATATAAGACATTGAATCTTCTTGACTCTGAAACTTTAACAGAAACAAAAGATTACATCAGCTGCAATTGTCAAGAAACTATCAATGCGCTTGTACACTTTATATGATGTGCACAGCATTCATATCGTTGGAAATCCACATCATGTCAAAAAGTGAAAAACAAAAGTCACCAATGGAAACTTATCACCTGTTCAATAAAGATATTAGTTCCTATTGTCAGGCAGCAGCTTACCAGCTACCCGAAACCTTTATTCCATTAATATACCAAGTGTTTACACTTCACTGGGAACAATAATTGGGGACTTAAGACATTAAATATGGTAAACTTATGCTACAATGACCTATACTTGGATGTTAATGAGAACTCAACCGGTATTAACCAAGAAAGGGCAACCTCGACAACTTTGAAATTTACTCCATAATACAGTGTCTCTTCGATGATTTTCAGAACCACAGAGAAAAACTACTGGTTACGTTAATGTGACCATTGACCAATAGCGGTGTTAGAGGACAAAGTCCCTAATAATATTGCAATACAAAGATGGGAAAGTGTAGATAGAATAACTGCAGTGCTTACCGGAATTGTTCTCTGTGTCAACGCCAACTGAAGGCGATTTTTCGGAATTCTGAGCAGCACATTTGAAAACACTATGGAATGCGCGTGAGGGTGTATTCCGTACAAAACTACGATCAGTGGAGCTCAAATTCAAGGTCTCGAAAAAGAGAGAAGAAAACTTGTGGAAAGTTGTGTGGTGTCGGAACCCAATTGACTTAGAAACTGCATTCTTATTGCATCCATGAAGATTCAAAGAAACTGCAACATTGAAGGTGGCGCAAGACATTGTACTCCCTGTTACAAAATTATCCAGCTTTAGTAAAAACAGTATATAAAAGTGTAATATTTCCAAGAGACACGCAGAGGGAAAGAAGAAAATTTTAAAATTCCAAAAGCAGCACTCTTAAACTGAAATAAAATCCGTTGAGTTAATTTATCAAACAGGTTGTGTACTTGAAGAAGAAAGATGAAGTGTAGGCAAAGTGAGAGGGAACAAGAAAAGAAAAAGTGGATTGATGCACCGAAAATGGTTTTAAAGGCAGAGACATATACAGTGGCACAAAGCAAGGTTAGAGATTAAGAATATTGAAGTGAGAGTTAGAGAGTAATGAAATGAATTTCACCTATGAATCACAATCCTCCTCTCACACACAACCAACCTTGTTCCTCAAATGTTTTCCGACAAAAACTATGTGCGCCTTGTTGTGTTTTTTCCCCTTACCCCTTCAAAAAAAACTACTGGTAGTATTATTAAATGTTAAAGAAGGTAACCATCACCACCTATTAAATAAATTTAAACTCTCTATCTCTCTTAAGCATCATTTAATATAAAATTTAACAGTATCATACACATACTGCTACCCCAAACCAATTAGAAATTTTAGAAGTATTCAAACCAAATATAAATTTAAAATTTAATGTGGGCACCAATTACATATAAGATGTGTAACTAAAATATATGTATTTATTAGTAATAAACATATTAATGATGTTTTAGTCGACAAAAATCGAACAGCAGTGATAATAATTTACTTTATAGCTCGATCCTAATTATTTATACCTTATTCTTAATTTGGTTTTTAACCGTTTAAGTACCCAAAATAATACATCCAGACTGTGATAATGTTTACAGTCTAATCCAAAAGTTTATACATATCATAATTTTTTTTTTAAAGTATATCTAATCTCTTGAACTCATTTATTCACTTATATTTTTACTAACAAAAGTATTAAAAAATATTTTACAAGTATCTCATCACTCGATAGAACAGTTTGATGAACTTATATTACTCGCACAAACACTTCAAAGAAAGACAACTTATCATTCATAAAAACAAGGTGTACATATTTGATTTATGCTAAAAAAAATAATGTTTAAGTCCAACAATTTACAAGCAGTTTGAGTTTGATTTGACTGAATCTTGCACGACCTTTTTTTCAATAACTTAGCACGAGCTTCTTCTTTTTCAAGTTACGCCTAAATTGAGACATAGTTAATATGAGATGAAAGAGTCATGTTAGATTGGAATGATTATATAGAACAAATGGGTCATGAGATATAGTCGAAGGTGAAAGTTTAATATTAACTTCATAATAAGAATAGTGAAAATTATAAAGGTTTCAAGAAGTTTCAATGTCCAAATATTAGGATATTCATTGCAAACATAACACGCTAAAAGATGTTGCCTATATTTTAAACGGTAGAAGGGGTCAGTTCTCCTTTACACGTCACTATTCTTCACTCATCCATGTCTTTATGATTTTGGGTTAAGCAATCAAATTTTTAAACCTACAACAAAGAACAAAACGCCCACATATCAGTTTCAGCTCTCCTCACTCAACATGTTCAATAAAATAAAAATGTTATAAAAAATTAAATACAAATTCTTATCCATCTAAACTTTCTAAATACCTAATATATTTATCTTAATCTAAATAATATTTTAAAATTTGAAACATAAAAAAAAAAATCTTAAAAATTAGCATATTTAAGATTAAATTATTAATATTTAGATATATACATTGTCATCAAAATCATTAGTTAATAATATAACATAAATAATAAGAATAAAAAAAATGTAAAACACTTATTCGGGATTGAAGTAACCTAAATACAAATTAGTCGATACGACAAAAAGGTAAGGTAGAATCAATTGAACTTATTTTAAACACTAAAACACCTTTACAAATGGTTGAGAAACCAAACCCAACAATACAATCCAACACCAAAGATTTTTGTAGTTCAATATGACATGTAACAAGTTTTAATCCTAGAACACCAATAAAAAAATTTGTTGTTTAGATAATCCTAGACTAAAAATACAACCACGTTTCATCAATAAGTTCCTACAACTTTATCTGTGGTTGATTGTATGGGTATGTAAGTGTTTGTGATAAGGTAGGTTATAAGTATATATATTTAAGATGAATATTGAAATTAAAATTTATTTTTATTGATATCATATTTTTAATGATAATATTTCTATATATGATATGTTTTTTAAAATTATAGGTTGGGAAATGACACTCATTAAAAGATAAAAATACCACATCACAAAAATTTGAATCTCATGTGAACCAATATTGTATTAATAAATGGTCCACTGATCCACTTATTTCAACCACTACTAGTATTAATAGTTACACATATTTCCTTCCATTTGAAAATTTAGAATGCAAAGGGATAACTTATTTCCTTGTTTTGAGAATGGAAGCATGATGAGGGTAGAGAATTGAAAAGCCATTGAACAATGTCTCGTGCAGAGCAACATTAGGGTATGTTCTCTTTCACTTTGCTTCTTTTCCTTCAATTATTAGTATCTTCTTTCTATATCATTTCCTTTTCTTTCTTTCTTTCTTTTTTTACTTTCTTAGAGTGGTTGTCATCGATATCTTAGTCACTCTTTGTCTTCTTTGCTTGTTTATACTATTTCATCAAAGAAAGGAAGTGATCTTATCTAGTTTGCACACTATTTCTTTATTAAATTCAAGTGTGTGTTATGTGTTGCAATTCAAAATTATTCTCATTGAATCTCTTTTAATGTGCTTATTTCTTGGAACTGGTGATCCTCATGTCTTGGTATAAGTGGCACCTACCAAAACTTTTGCTTCAACCTCTTCTTTTTGTTAACAAACAAAATTTGAAATCATGAGAGAGTGTTGTGAGGGTTGGAGTCTATGAATGCCACACTCACTAGACAAGAAGACAAAAACAAAGGTGTTTGGAATTTTCTAAAATATTAGAGAGAGCTTCAACAACAGTTAATTAGGAGTATTATTATTATTAGCCTATTAATTCCTCAAGTACTTATTTTTTCATTTTGATATTTTATTTTGTTTTAATTTTTATTTTTATAATCACTAAAAAAAATCATCAAATAGAAATCAATTTTAGAGACTAAAAATAATTAGTTATTGTAGCTAATTAGATATCAATTTAGAAACTATTTAACAATAATAGAAACTAATTTAGAAACATTTTTTTTAATTTTTAAAGTAATCTCTAATTTAATTACTATATCAATTAATTATTATTTTTCTCTAAAATTAATTTATATTTCATAATTTTTTTAATAGTTAATATAAAACTTTACCATTTTCATTGTTCTTACATTGGACCAAAACAATATAAGTTTATATAATATAGGATCAAAAGAGTAAACTTGTGGGGTAGATGCCAAAATAATAAAATTGATAAATTATAGAAATTATTTATATATTTAATATAAAAATATTTTTTACAAACTAATATATATTTACTATTTTTATGATTTTTTTAAAATATTTTGTCATTTAAAGACAAAATATATTAGAAATAAATATTTTTTAATTTATGTCTAATTTCATGTTGATTAATTAAGCATGTTACTATTAATTAAATTCATTTCATGTTTTAATTTCATAAAATAAAGAATTGCAATCACTAAAAAAATTATGAAATAGAAACTAATTTTAGAGACAAAAATAATTAATTGATATAATAACTAAATTAGATATCATTTTAAAAACTAATTTATTTTATTTTTAAATTAATTTTTATTATTATTAAATAATTTCTAAAAATAATCCCCTATTAATACACAATGTCTTTCGGAATTACTCAAAGCCTTTCTTGCTCTAATCAGCACTAACTCACGGAAAAGAGAGTATAAATTTAAATATAAGTTTTATTAGAATAATAAAATTAAATAAGCATGATATGGTTAAAAATTACTTATAAACATGATTTATTTTATTTAAGTCTAGAGCGTGTATATATACGTGTGTCTGTAAAAAAAAAATCAATTATATTAGTCTTATTTTAAATGATATCATTTAAAAATATTTTAATGTTTAAATTATTAAATTAATTTAACTAATACTAACCGTTTTAATTAATGTGAAATTAGGTATAAAATAAAAAAATTTAAATTAATTATTTTTTGAAGTTATTTTTGGATATAAATTACATAATATTTCAAGAATATCACAAAAATAATAAATTTTAAATTTTAAAAATATATATTAAATATGTAAATATTTTGTATAGTATATTCATTTATTATTTTAGCTCCTCTAATATAAAATTTAACTATTTTAATTTTAATGTAGAAATTTTATCTATAAGTGATGGATATTGTATTACTATGATATATGGTATTATATCTCATGATAAAAAAAATTAGAGTGATATTTCTTATTAATCTTTTTGAAAGGATTAAGTTTCTTCAAAGGAAAAAAAAAACTTTAAATAAAGAAGTAAGTAAACTTAGTTATTAAAAATAAAAGAAATGACCAATATATATATAACGTATGAATGCATAATAATTATGTAAGTGATAAAATATCAACTATTGATTCTTTCATCAATAATTGAGATTACTTATTTTAAATTTTGTAGGGTCAAATTTCTCTTAAAATAAAGAAAAAAAAGTCTATTGTAAATTATTATGAATAAAAGAAACCGAAAACTATTTAACCAATGTATAAAAAATTGAAATTTATAAGCCGTAGCTTTCAGAAGGCTTTTTAATTATCATAAATATATTCAAATTATTCTTAGTGTCCTTCAAAAAAATCTTCTAATCTCGACAAACATAACATTTGAAAATAATAAGTACTATTTTGACATATTAGTTCAATGATTATTGAGATCACATGTGATATAGCATATCCGTACAATATCACTACCAATTAATGATAAAATCATTTTAATTTCTTAAATTGCGTATAAAAAAATCGCCAACAAATTATTTAATACAAGTACCTATTGTTCTCCTAATTTAACTAGAACAACGGTTTAATCAGTTCAATAACTATGTTTTGTACCTATAAATTATAAATTTTACTCGCTGATTAATTGGAAAATTTATTGAAATGAGATGATTTAATTTCATAATTATATAAATGAGAAACTTTAAAAAAAATGTTGCGTTTCGAAAAACATTTTTAATATAAAAGTGTGGTGTTTCAAAATATAACTTTTGTTTTTTAAATTTTATTAACGAATAACCAAACACATTGTTTTTAATTTACACTCCCAAGTTTTGTAGTTAATTAACCTTTCACAACTTTTTTTTTAAATATTAATTTTTTTAATTACACGTGCCTAATTTGAATCTATGTTTATTTTAAAATGTAATTTACTTTTCCGTTAAACATATATTAATTTATAAATATATAATTACTTTTTTAGAAATTAATTATGCATAAAGAATAAAAAATATTATATGGTAGTTTAGATGCTTCAATATTGATAATTTGATAACCCATGTTTTTATACTTGAAAATTATTTAAGTATCACTTTTCTTGTGTTTTTTTTTTATGGATTTTGAATTAGTTTTTCATATTAGTTTATATTTTTTTAATAATATTTTTTTTTTTTGATTAAAAATTATTGTTGAAATATGAGATATCAGTTTAATTAAAATGTCAAGTTTTATAATGATATTTAACATCATAGATTTTTTTATAAAAAAAATTCTCTAATTTGTATATATGATAAACAAAATGAGTTGAATTTATAAATGACAAAGAAAAATAAAATATAAACAAAAGAGAAAAAAAAAGTTGTAATATCCAAAATCCTCCACAATCATTCTCTCTCACATCATTCATTCATTCATTCAATTTAATAGTTGGAGTCATTGTTCCTCAATCTATTTGGAGATGTTTTAGTACTTGTACCTCAAATTCACATGTTCCCAATTTTACTTTGGTTTTCTTCTAGCACAATCTCTATATAATAAAGTTGTGATTTGAAACAAACATACTTATTTTGATAACTTTTTTGAAATATATATCTCATACATTCCCTCTACTGTACCCAAAAACAATAACTTAGCAAATTCCATCATCATAATGATGATGACTTTGTTTTAAAAACTAGTCCTATATTAGTATCTAGATAAATTTTAGACTAAAGGTAGCTTCCATTAAAGAGGAATAAGAGAGGGCAAATGAAGGACGTGAAGCTAAAAGTCAACGTTAAAATACGATCATATAGTTATTTCAACGGATAGTACATATATTTAATCATTAATAGTTTTATTTTGGTTAATTAAATCAATTAAACGTTGATTTTTTTATTTCACATATTAATTTAAACTTATTTAATGAATGCTTCATCTCTTTCTTTTGGTCATCCAGTTTTAAAAAAGAAATTTATCTATTTATTTGTATGTTTAAAACTTTAATATAATATTAATTATTATCTTCTCCATGGATGTTTTTTAAAAATAATTACAAGTATTATATTTTTATAAATAAATTTTAGTTGAGTTATAAGATCATTGCTGAGGATATTTTTGAAATGTTTTTTAAAAATAATTACAAGTATTATATTTTTATAAATAAATTTTAGTTGAGTTATAAGATCATTGCTGAGGATATTTTTGAAATATTTAACATATTTGCATATCCCATTACAAGAAAATTATGAAATAGAAATTAGTTTTATAAAAAAAATAATTAGTTTTATAGTGACTAAATTAGAGAACATTTTAGAGACTAAAAAAAATTGGTTTCTAAATTAATTTTTATTATTTTTAAATAGTTTCTAAATTGGCTACCAAAGTTTTAACTACCAATTATTTAGATTCTAAATTTAGTAGCAAAAACCTTGGTAGCTAATTAAATACCAATTTAGAAACTATTTAACAATAATAGAAACTAATTTAGAAACCAAATTTTTTTTAGTTTTTGAAATGGTATCTAATTTAGTCATTAAGACAACTAATTTTTTTAGTTTTTAAAATTGATTTTTATTTCATGATTTTCTTGTAGTGTACAATAATACATTAAGTTACAAAAAAATTAATGATTTAAAATTAAAAATAAATATATTCTTAGTGAAATTGTTAACTATGTTATATTTATAAGTACCTCAAATAAAATGCTTGTATTGTGAGATTATATAAAATAGTTAATAAATGTTCTATTTCCTCCTTACATTAGTATTCCCTATAAATAATATTTAATGGTGGATTTGATAAAAAAACAAACAAATATGTAAGGAATAGAATTATTATGTTTTGAACAAAACCGTAACGAAACACTAATACACTACTGCATTAGTGGTCAATATTTCAAATAAGATGATTGATTTTTAAAATGTTATCTCTGATATCGAAACATAATAAAATTAAAATAAATAAAAGATAATGTAAAAAAATTTGAATAAAATAATCAAAATAACTTGTATAAGGCTAGATTTATTAACTTAAAGGCTATCGAGGAGAGAATAATACTTGATCAATTAATACAGAACTGATACCTATACTGTGATTGCAGCCAGGGACACCATTAAGTATTATATATATATATATATATAGTAGAGGGTTTTCTGGTGCTTTAATTTGTTCACGTTGTAAGAATAATTAGCTGTGATGAGGAAAGGGTGAAAAAATTTAGTGGACTAACAGAGAAGGTTTTATGCTTGATGAGGACTTTTCTTTGTACAAGAAATTAGGAGTTACAGAATTTACTTTTCTGTAACTTTCTCAGCAAAACGGCAACTTTTGGCTAGCTTTGTTGGTTGGTGGTACTGATAGTTCAAAGGAAAAACATATTGAAAATGCTTACTCGTAAGATAGTTGAAGTAATTGAGGAAATCCTTATAAAACTGGAAAGTATTCCATGAATCTATGTTATTACTGTTTTGGATTTGACAGAAAGGAAAATTTTCACTCAAATGGGGAACAGAACAAGGTTTTAAATTTGAGAAAATATCACATATGAGATCACGGTTGTAGAATGGCCACTACTTAAAAAGTCACACAGTTCACTACTACTCCCGCAATCATCATGATAACTCAAACCTCCAATGCATACAAAAAGTTTGTGTACAAAATAAAGTGCATCAATGAAGGGAAAGCTTTTTCACTTAGACAATTTACTCTATTTGCTCTCAAATCACTCAACAACACACTCCTCCATTCAACATGTTAATCGCAGAAAAGGACTTTGGTTTTGGCACTAGTTAATTTTACATCTGTAACTTTATTCTTTTCATTCTGCTCTTGGAGATCCCACCACCACCCCCCCAAACCAACCTTCATTTTTTTATCTTTTATTTTACCTAGGGATTCGGCATTGAACATAGTACACCCTCATGGGGCCATTAATCATTTGCATTTTTTCTAAGTTATGAAATAATTATAGACACAGAAAGGGAAGTAAGAATCCGTGATATAATACATACACGTACACTCAGACACATGCATCATGGATTCAGTATAGCCATCTTGATGATGCTCATGATCATTATGATGATGATCATGATCATGATGAACCCTTTATTTATTGTTCTGCGTGTAACACAATGCACAGAGAAAGGTAAGCCCTTTTGAAGCTGTGTTCCGCAGCCTTCCCCTGCAATGCAACTCTACTTAGTACTTACTTGGTACAGACTACGGTGTAGGTGGGTCTCCTTTGACAGTTACGACCTTTTGCTACAAATCCGGAACAGAAAATAATGCCCAACTCTGATTACTATCTCATTTAATCAATTTTTACACACAAAAACTTCCATTGAAGTGCTTGATTGAGTCCAATCATCATTAGAACCTCTGATTATACGTATGTGTATGTTAGTTGTGATGATACTGCGAAACATAGAATCAGTTTGAAGTTGTGGAGGTTTAAGCCTCTTCAATTCCTTGCTTTGGTATCTGATGACATATACAAGGAATTGATGAGTATTGAGTATGCAGTTTTGGTAATTTAAAACAGACTTATTAAATTATGACAGACAAATAAAATAAACACAATATGTTGGCAATTGCCAAAAATCTTTGGCTCTCATTTTCATTCAATTTTATTTTCAGATGCTCCCAATTTCAGCTTGACAATTTGGCTTTGGCTTATAGTTGAGGTAGACAAGACCCACCAATTTCAAAGCAAGGTGGGCAAAATTGACCAAGCACTAGAATATGTCTCAAGAACAATATACCACCACAGAGCCTCCTCCACCCCCTACCTCAGAGAGAAAAAAGAGAAGAAAGAGAAAAAGAGAGAGATCAAAAAAAGTTGGGGAGCTACAAAGACATACACAAGAAGGAATAAACCAAAAAACTTCCTCCAAGGAGTCCACATCAGTAGATTAAAAAAAGGTGAAGTGAATAGAAGTTGCAATAATTAGGTACATCTTGAAAGAGAAAAATAGCAAGAGATAATGATCCACCATGAAGTAAGGTCTAGACATGAGGTTAAACACCAAGTGGAGCAAGGCAAATTTGGTGGTCAAGGTCTGATCTTAATTCAACACTGCCTCTTGCTGAATCCTATCCAGCGTCTGGTACACAGCTTCAGCTATATCATCAACGGATCCCAACTTGCAATCATCTTCTACCTGCAAAAGAAATTTCAAGGCATTTTCACTTTGCAGAAGAAAATAATTAACTAAAAATATCTAAAGTCTAAGGCACCAACAAAGCCAAACCTTAACACTTAGAGAGTAGAGTACAACTTCAGCAGTGGTAGTAACATTTAGGTGCAAGATTGTGAGGCGCATAGTATGCAAACCAGAGACCAACTTCAAGAGTTGCTTGGGGCGCTTCTTGGATCTTATTTTGAGATTTGCATGGCTTTCCACCATGGTCACTTCTATGTCAGCAATGCCATACTTAACTTCAGCCACGTCTTCACCTATGGTTGCAGAATTATCAGAGCCACCACCGCCACTTGTTGAATACTGCGGAAAGGCGAAGAACTCTGAAAAGGGCATGTTTGTTGCACCACCAGCATCAGATTTCCCCTCTCCTTCTTTCTGAGCACCAAGAAAATGCAGCCTCTGCTCAAGCTCCTTGACAAAGTTAATAGCACCTCCAATTATAGAAGCTTGATCACCCTTCAATCACCAACCACCAACCAGACCAAACAAACAAACAAGTGGACAAAACAAACAAAATTCAGCTAAACCTTTTTATTTTTGCAGCAAGCAAGGAAAGAAACAAAATAAGTAAGAACAAAATGAAGTGAAGTATACCCTTTGGATATAAGAGTCTGGCATGAGAGAGCGAAGAACAGAAAGATACTCATTCATCTGCTTTCTTCTATTGCGCTCCACAGCAATGTGAGTCATTCTTTGGTTCTCAATTTCTTCCTTGTTCTTTCTGCTTTTTGCTCTGCGCCTCTTTGGACGAGTGGTTAAGCTATCCAAGTTTTGAGTGCTGCTACTGGGGTCTGTGGTTTCTTGAAGTTCATTCAAGTGGGGTAAGATAGAGGAGGAGGAGCTGGTCCAATCTCCTCCATAAGGGTAATTGTTTGGTTGGTTGGTATTATTTTCGAGAAAAGTAGAGATGGAACCTTGTTCTTCTTCTTTGTCGATGTTGATGTTGATGTGTTCACAGTCCCCCCAGTTGGGTGAAGTAGCAGCCAAGAAGGTGCAGTTGTAAAAGTCCTTCACTGATCCAAAAGGGTCTTGTGATTGTGGAAACACCACTGCTTCCAGTGCCATGGCTCTCTCTCTGTCTCTCTCTCCCTCGGGCAAACACATAACAAACAACTTCAAATACCTTCAAGAGGAAGACGATGAAGGGAAAACACCACTAGTGTTGTGTTGGGTCCTCTTTGCAACCAGTTTTTGCCTTATAAAGCCCCCCAAAAATGCTCACTGCTTTGCACGTGAAATACAATTAATTCAATCTCAAATACACTAATTTCATAAATCCACTTAATAACACACTTTTTTATGACTTTAATCATTACCTATAATATACTTCTATACCTGTATTCAACTGCAAATTTTCGGTAATGTAAAGTTTAGTATTCTTATTATAAAATTAACAATGACTGATATTATAAAATTGTTTTCTTATAAATATAAGGTTTAATTAATTAATACATACAGAATCATCACAAAACAAAATTATTGTTTGTGGTACCTGGAAATTTTAAACTTTAAAATAAAAAACTAATTTCTTAAAATTCGTTTAAAATTAGATATCATTAACTGATGTTTTTAATATATAATAATTAATAAACAGTTATAGTTTATTTGGTCAAGTTGTGTGTGTGTATAATAGTTTTGATCTTTTCTTCTGTATGAAGACCTCGTCTATTATTCAATAACAACAAACAAAAAAATCCAAACAAAATTAATTTGCTTTAGTTACTTTGTTTGGAGTTCATGTTATTGAGCATGAGTGTTACATCTCGAAGCTTTCTGAATAAAAAAAATCTTGAAACTTTTGGGATTACACAGTGACAAAGACATAAATTATCCTTCTTTTTTACTTTTTAATTAGTTAATCAGTGAGACATGACAAATTAGGAGAGATTAAGAAATAAAATAAACCAGTTTTCTTTTGACGGAAAATAAAACATAGTTACTTCCATACTATTTCAAAGATTAATAAGAAGATGGAAGAGGATTAATTCTAGATTACCTTAGAGAATTAATAAACTATAAAAGTAATGAAGCAAAATTTTATTAATATTTTCGTTTTCTTTAAAAAATAAAAACTTTTTTGCTCTTCTTAAGTCATCATCTCCCATACATAATTATATTTTACTTTGAAATTGTATCTCATAATAAATTTTCGTTAAAATATGTTTATATAGCGTCAAAAATCGTAAATTTAAGATTTTGCAACGTAGATTTTATAAAAAGAATTGTATTAAAATAAAATTTATAAAAAGGTGTTAAAAATATGTAATGTAATAAAATAACTTAAAATAAAATAGAACTTCATTACAGTTTGTGATAAATTATAGTCACATGTGGGAGAACATGCGTGGGAGAGGGAGACGTGTGTTGAGTGCATTTGTTTCTCATAAGAGAGGAAGAAAAGTTTTTTCTCGCAAAATTATATTATATTTTATTTTAATTTTTTTTTAAGACTCAAAAGATTACAAATAACTGTGACTTAAGTATTACCATTTCTATAACCGATGTATTAAAAATCGTAACTTCTTATAATTTTTAATTTTTAAGTCACATCTCTAAAATTGTGGTATTTATTATGTTTAGACAACAATAATTTTATACCTGTAGTGTATTTTGGTGTTGTGTAAACTTAAAACAATGTTATAATGTATTTTTGACATAATTACTTATCATTTTATAAAAAAATAATATGTTATGATATTTAATCTCTATTTTATTTAAATTTAAGATAAAAATCAATTCTTTATTTGAGATAGATAAAGATAGAGTGGACACCATTATTTCATAGTTATAAGATTTGGATCCAACTTATTAACATAATCAGGGTTAGTAGATCAAACTAAGTAATCCTCGATAATAAAAATAGATTTGATTTGGTTGGTCCATTATGTTTTTCAAATTTTTTTATAATGTATTGTTATTAGAAAAGTTATTTTGATGTTACTTAATTTATCACTAATAATATTCAATCTCCTTATCCGTTCAAACACAAGATTAGATAAAATAATAATAGACTATAGTACGAAACTTCTTCAATTGCATTTTTCATTTTTTATATCTCTATATTTATTTAGTCTTCTTAGATTCTTCATTCTACTTCTGTTTGTAGGGAAGAACTTACATCAAATAAAGATAAGAATATTTCATAGTATATGAGTAGATGTAAATCTTACCTTATAAAGATTTTATAAGGTTGAGTTAAATTTAAAGTTCACTTTTTAATATATGAAAATTTGTTGGTTTATGAGATCACCATACACCACTCATAAATATATAGTATCACATACGAGTTTAACAGTCTCGAAGTAAGGGGGGAGTGTATTGAAATCTCAAAGTACAAACCTCACTTTATAAAACAGTTTTATAAGGTTGAATTAGACTTAAAATACATTTCTGTTCTTAATTCTTTTAATTAAGAAATGGAAATGGAAGAGTAAATAAAAGATTGAATTGTTTGAAGTAAAAAGAAAATTCAATTCTGGCTTAAAAAAAAGACTTCAAATATATATATAAAAGTGGATAGAATGATATGATAAGTGAAGGAATTGTGTGGTAGGTGTATATGAAGTGAAGTTGTAATGAAACAACATGCTTAATTAACGTGAAAGAAAAAAAAATAAAAGAAGACACCTACCACTTCTACAACAATTGCGGTGGTGTCTGTATTTGTATGAAAATGATATGTCGAAGAACATAATGAGTTAAGTTCCTCTATACACGGAAAAATGTTGGGATTAATCATTGACCTCTTATTCTGCTTGTAGCTACTTCCATTTTAGCAAACCCTTTTCATTTTTATTTTCTTAAATAATTCTTTCACAACTCTCAATTTTATATTTTTTTAATTCTCACACAATATTGTCGACATCTTATTTTACTAATTAGATATGTTGGTCACTTCATTATTTTTTTATTAAAATTTTATTTGAATTAAGTATAATTATAGCTTTTTTTTTTTAATAATTGTTGCTATATTGTGTTGCGATTGTCTAGTCACCACATATACAATACGAAAGAAATGATTAGTGATGAAAAATTAAAAGTTATATTGTCTTTAACATGTAGAGATTAATTTATCAGAAACAAAAAAAAAAAAAAACCATCCATAGATTCGTCACTGATTCTTTTCTTTAACACTTAGTGTCAATCATAAGTGGGGTTCCATGCTATGCTTAATAATATAAGCATTGAATGGATCTAAAAACGCTTCAATTTGTATAATAAACTGTAACAATAAATTATTCTATCCATTTATAAATTGTTACTAGGGTGTTCATAATCTATAAATAGATTTCAATAAGAAATAGATTAAGAAATTAAAAAATCTAATTTATAATACACAGTACCAACAAATGGGCACTGACTCTTCAAAGTCATGCCTCGAAAGGACTAGGGAGCAATACCTAAATTGCTTAATTTTAAAATTATTTTTCGGGAAGTGACTTGAATATGGAAGTATGAATCACCAATATCCTATAATAATATTTAGATTTACTTTTATTTCATTTTTATGTAAATTTATGTACTTTTAATTAAAATTTATTTTATTTAGTACTTCAATTTTTTATATTTTCAATTGAATATGTAGTTTTGTTATTGGATTACATGATTATTATTTTATTTCGTTATCTTAACTTATTTATTAATAAATGTGAGATCTTTATTTTTTTGCTTAATGTAAAACAACATATAATTTTTATTGAAAACGTGCTTAAAAGAATAAGATATTATCGTCATAATTTACATTAATAGTGATTATGGCAATGACTTGTTGTGAAAATCAATAAAAAGCATGATGATAATTTTATTTAATATATTTTTAATAAAAATAATAAAAGTTATTTTATATTAACCATAAAACATCACATCTTTTCATTATAATTAAGTAAGATGATAAAATAAGTAAAAAAATGGTAATTAATTAGATATCAATTTAAAAATTATTTAATAATAGAAATTAATTTAGAAAGAAAAAAATATTTAGTTTTTAAAATAGTCTTTAATTTAGTCAATATAAAAATTAATTATTTTTTATTTTTAAAATTTGTTTCTATTTAATAATTTTCTTGTATTTTACACTAACAGGAAAATTAAATGGTAAGAATTCAGCTGTAAAATAATTTTTTAAAATACTTAATAAAACAATTTTTTTATAAAAACTCAATTAAAAAAGCTTAAATTTTTTTTAAAAAATAAAACTTAATTAAGTCTAATATTTATTAGTCATATTTTTTTAACATTGTATTCTCATAAGAATCTCAACTACTTTACCATATTAACACCATTTATGAAATTATTTAATTATATATTACTTAATACAAACATAATTAAATTAAAGTATGTAGTTTAAAAGCTCACATCTTAACATAAGTAAGTAAGATATAAAGCAAAATAATATTAATATCACATAGTTAATAGGAAAATTAAATAATTCAATTAGAAAATATAATTTAAGTATTCTATAAAAGCAAAACAAAAATTGAATTAAAGACTTAATAAAAATATTTAAATTTACGGTAAACTTAAAACTTAATTAAGCTTAATATTTATTACTAACGTTCATTTTAATCATAATCAGCTCAACTTTACCAGATTATAACACCATTTATGAAATTAATTATATATTACTTAATACAAGCAAGGTTCCATAATTGATTAAAGTATATATAGCTCCAACGTATCCTTTTTTTTAATTTTTTATTGCAAATATAACAAATACTTTTTTATGTACGGATTATGTGTCTGCTAACATAAAAAAAAAAAAAAATGTCTTTTACTCAAACTTGTCGATAACATTTTACTTTGGAGACATTTTCCGCACTTTTTGAGAAAACAAAAGGTTTCAACAATAACATATGTAAGATGTCAATAGAAATCAGACAAAAAGTTTTTCTTTTTTGAAAAAATGTTTTTCAATAATGTGTAATAGATTTATCCATATAATTATTTTTAACATTTTTCCTATGTAACACAGACACTGACACAGACACTGATACGATACAGACACGGATACGGAGATACGTAAAATCTCTAAAATGTAGGACACGGGAACACGGATCTATATATTATATAATTATAAATTATATAAATTGACAATAAAGATTTATATGTTCAAGTATGTTCCATATTATTTTTGGAGCGGAAAGATGTTTTTCATGACTGGTTCATAATGATTTGTTTCTTAGTTTTATAATCATAATAACAATTTATACAATAAAGTTTGAATTTTGAAAAAAATTAATATATTTTTTATTTTTAAAATTGTGATAAAACCGTATTAGAATTGTAAAAAATTTAATAAATATTTTTTGAATTAGACACTTCACGGATACGTGTCCTACAGGTATCATACGGGTATCAGTATCCAACACACCATTTAAGAGGAGTGTCCGAGCTTCATAATTTTTCCCTACCTAAAAGATTATCCTTCTCAACTTTTATTTCCAGGTTTATCCATATAACTTTTTATGATTTTACGTATAAAAAACTATTTTTTATCGTACTCAAACGAAATTATCTCAAACTCGTTTTTAACCCAAAAAAGTAATTATACATATCAATTAAAACAATAACCAATTATACGTATAATTAGCCAATAAAATAAATTAATTTTGCTAACATTACTAAACACATCACTAAGACAAAAATAGAATGCAGGAGCATGTGGATGAGCAACTAGGTTAAGCTTTTCTATAACCACTCTTCTTTGTTTCACGCTGACAGGGAAAAAGCCTAATACTGATGCAAGGTGCAAGTGATTAAATGCAATCACAAGAAATATTAAAATGAATGAGAGAAAAATGTTGAGCTTCGAATCCTTGGATGCATGCGACCATGCACTACTTTTATGGTGTGTGAGCACATGGACTTTCACCAACACTGTGGTTTGTGAGAGGAAACTACAATCTTCAATACATAAAGATAAATTGGCTTCGTCATTGATTTGGGAATAACGCGGTCAGAAGTAAGAGCAATGAAGAAGAAAAGAAACAGAAGATTTAAAGGAAAAAAAGATACGTATGCCACATTTTACTGATAGATTTATTCAAAACATAGAGTCCAAGGCTTACGAGAGAGAGAGAGAGAGAGAGAGAGAGAGAGAGTGCAGTACACTTCCATCGTCAGAATTTTGCAGATACCATGTGCTTCAAAGCAACCACAAAGCTTCCAAAAAATTCTAAAATAGGGAAAGGAAACCTAACTTTTAGCTTTTCTTTTTTTGGTCAAATACATCCGTAACCTATGAGGCTACAACTATTTAATCTAAGTTGAATTATGTAACACATAACTTGGTTGACAGATAGTGATGATGGTGCCGTTGAAGGTGCCATTCGGTTTCTTCTGGTTACACAATGCTCAGAAATTTCTTAGCCAAATTGCTGACAACAACTTAGAATCCACCCAGGTTAATTACCCCAAACTTACCAATAGAGGAATTAGTATATTTCGAAGTTACGAAAATTTGGCATTTCCCCAAAACCTATTGTTTAATCAGCAGCACTGTTAATATTGTCCAATTACAGAACCATTAAAGGAAATGTTAGACCCAACTGCTACTCGATTGAATGATTCAAAAGTGTTGTTACATAATAGATATATACGTTGAAAATGAAGAGTGCTATAATTAACAATTAACCCAATTTGTTTATTTTGTCTCATACGTATACAATAACGATTAATATATATATATATATATATATATATATATTATAAGCATCTTGTCAGTTGTCACCACCACTGATACGTTGATCATGTGGTTAAGATGCTTCTAAGAAAGGGAACTGTAGCAGCAAGAAATTAGACGACCCCCTCATCTTCTTTTGTCATTAATTTTAGTGGGGGCCTCTCTAATTTAGTGTGGATTTAATAATTATTATTTTAGATTTTAATTAATAGCCATTAGTAGACAGTACAGTACGTTTATGGCTTCTTCTGGTTGTTTTCATGCCAAAAAACAACAACAGGAGCATATGTATGTAATGTATACATTAATGTGACTGCTTCTGCATGTGTGAGGTGGAACAGTGAAGACGTATATCATCAGGAAAATAACAAAAATAAAAAAAACACGACATGTCGAAATATCGACTCTACTTTTGACTACCGAGGTTATCCACACACACCCAGTGCAGTGGGTAGATACAAAGAACCCTTTTTTTTAAATTCATTTTCAGCTTTCTTTCGCCGCAAAATATGCATTTAACACCCAATCATAATTCAAATTATATATATATATACGTGGTAAATCAGAAGAAACTAAATCATTTTTGGAAGACTCTGATATAGGTCTACCTTTGTAGCAGCTTTTTTTAATGTCTGTGTTAGTACATACTGTAATAAATAATCAATATAGAATCTATCTGTGGGGTTATATAATTTATATTTCAGTCCTCATATCACGTTTTCATTTAATTCGAGTAAAACATCGGAATAAATTAATAAGTTGATTAGTCTATAGCCAGTTTGAATTAGTTTTTTTTTTGTTTCCTCTGTACACAAAGCTATACTTGTCGTTTTGTACATGCTGATAAATACCTGCTTGAAACAAAACAAAGTGAATAGACAATAAAATGGTTTTGCTGGAGCCGTAAATATCAAAATTATTTTTAAGTATTTTGTCATTTGATGCCTTCAAAACCTCACTTCAATGTTGTTATTGAGTTGTGTATTATGCATGAAAATGGATGTTAATTACAAAGCGAAAATCAAGTATAAGTATATTACAGCGTAGAATAAAAGTAAATGACAACCCACATACTCTAGGAATCCCATATTCAATCTACTTTGGTTGGTTACATGCTACCCTGCTAGGGCAAAAAAGAATCTTGTATATATAAGATTAATTAGCTGTGCAAAGCAAGTACCGTCCATTAGAAATTCAACCCAGAGAACAAAGAAAATGAGATATTGATTAGGTAAATCCACACTAACCATTATTAATTAAAAGTGGATGTGGTTAGGGCTATGAATGATTATTTAGGCATTAGGCCGGTTTGATCCAGAAGCCGGAGACTTATTCACACAGGTCAATTCTTTGAATAAGGCATGGAAGCATCAAAGGGTACTGATTTATACACATATATCAATTTCATTGGACATATGTGTGTGTGTATATAAATTGATTTCCTTAATTTAAGGTTATTTTTGGAGACAAGTGAAAGTGCAAGCTAAACCAATTATGTTTTGCATATGAAGATATGCATATTTTGTCAAGCATGCTATTGGGCAGATACAACGCACATATATATATGTGTGTGTCTGTTTGTGTTTGTGCTGAAGTCTTGGTTTGGTTAACTCTAGGGTTCAATTTGTATACATGGATGGATAAGTTTTGAGCAAATGCATGCATGCCGCGTCGACGATGGAGTGGGTAAGATTATCAAAGTTGTTTTAGATCTTACTCTCACCTTTGCTTCACGATCACTCAGAGAGGGTTAATTCAAGACTAATTCAGAATCAACAAAAGGTTTGGAATTGGTTCATTGGTCGAATCTAGCTAAAGATACCAAAAAATTTGTCCCTAATGAGGTTTGATTTCAAGGATTCAGATTTTGTTGTTGCCGAAGAAGGACGAAACACACATGCCTGCTGGTCTACACTGCCCTTGTCCCTAATGAATGACATCCTATATGTATTAAAATTAACTAATCACATATTTAATCATCACCACTCCTATTTTTGTTATTGTAGCTAATATATTAATCTTTTGGCTTTTAGAAAAAAAACACACCATTCTCCTTTCTCCTAATGTATAACAGCTCATCCTTATGTCATTGCTTATGAGAGAAATCATATATATTAGTTAATGTTTTGATCTCTGTACATAAATACACATGTTAAGCTAACAACAAAACTGCGTGTATGTATTATATATATATTTGAGATCCAAAAAAGCTTTCTTTAGTCAATTACTTAAAGCAGACTGACCATTGTTCCAAGATTTGAGGATGTTGTCTGTACACCTTGTCTTTATGCAATTGGTGGCATTGCTCTGGTGCTAACATGTTATAAGCTTTCAATTTCATAGTGTGCACGTATATGTGAAAATAAATTGGAGCAGCCAGGGATGAGCAATTTCAAAGTGACATGGTTAATTAGAATGTGGAAGAAAGTGATGAGCGAAAAAGGCATATTTTGGGATAACTGTTTGAAAAGAAGGTTGAATTGATTTGTTTTCCAAAACACATACACGGGTATTCTGTTGTTGAACGTGAACATAGGTATATAGCAGAAGAAATTAATTGAGCAGGGGTGGGAGAGTGGAGAAGAGTGAATAACTTACTTGAACCCTTTTGTCTTATAGCTGGCTGTCAATATTAATGCATAGAATAAAGTGCAGAGAGGGTTCAAAATGACAAGTAATTGAGAGAAAAGTCTTTGCTTTATTCTCACTTCAGGAACTATAGCTAGCTATATACTGTGTCTGTGTGAGTGTGTGGAAGCAAAAACTTATTACCCCTTTAATCCTTTTTCATCACCCTTGTGGTGGGGTCCTCATAATCAATGCTTTATTCCCTCAAATCCAACTCACCCCTTTCCATATACACATTAATGTGCAGACACAGCACAAGTGAAGTGAGTATATTATTGAGTAAATTCATCCTCACACAGTTTCACCCAAAAAGAAATTCAATGGATTCAATATGCCAATGAACCAAACCCACGTTGGTCAATTTCAGAAGCCAGTTCAGCATGGAAATCAATCGCAAAAGGTAAGCACTTTTCTTCCCCAAACGTATATCCTAACGTACAGGGCAAAATCAATTTCAATTGTAAGAAAAGGGCTTCACTCACAACCCCTACCTACCTTCTTTACGTCTCCATCCAAAATACCTTTGAATAATTATTGTGATTCTTTATAGTGAAAAGTTCATTCACATCCAATCAAATTCTTCTCAAGGCTTTTAGTGTCTCCAGGTGATAGGAAGCTTTCTCCAGTTTTCTAAAACATCATTATACACATAGTGGAATTGTCAATCTGTGTTATATGGCTATAATTAACCTCTTTGATTATGCACATCCTTCACACTGTCACCACACGTGCTACCTAGCAAAAACATGGTTGGTATCCTTGTTGGTTTTCACTACCTACCTAACATTATAAATTGTGTGTTATATAACTGGGAAACTATATATAAATATATATCCCTTGACACCTTATCAAAATTGAGTGTGAAGAGAACGACACTATATAAAACAACAAATTATGATGATTAACTCTTCATTAATGAACCCTCCCACTAATTATAAACAACACCTTTCTACTATACCTTCATTTCTTAGGTGTATGTATGTATGTATAGCCATATTGTTATATATGTGCCATGCATGCATGGTTTCTTGGAGAGAAGGTGTGCATATAGAATATAGATGAGCAAATGAACGAATGAGGAACCGGGTCCTATGCATGCATGGTTAAGGTTTTTGGAAGCAGACATAGATGTATATATCGATATATATAAGGTAGAGGTAGTGTTTGGCCCCCATGCAGACCAAACATATCTTTTGATTTGTTATTGCTCTTGGCTGTTTGATTGGACATAAAGGAATTTGTCATTATGAATTAGAATAGCACATGATGTAGGCATCTGGACCATACATTGCCCCAGTTGTGATGCAACTGCATCCTACAACATCACTGTACAGTTCCCTCGTGTCATGGATCGAGCAAGGGAGGGACAAGAATCAAAACAACGGCTAGAGAGAAGAAAACCACCTTGCCAAAGCGGAAAGCGGTTTCGACCTTGGATCTGGATTCTGGAAACAAACAAGACAAACAAACACGTTCACTCCCCTTCTCTTTGAGTTTGACATTGACATTGATAAGGATGTTTCACAAACAGTTCATTAGATGTGCTGAATCTAATCACAAACTACAAAAGCTACTACCACTGCTATGCCTCAACTGTCTATAGCTATGATCCTCATCATGTTTCATCAAATCTTAGATCTTAAAACAAATACTACTGCATCTCCAATTTTATATAGTAGAAGAAACTTCTTTTATACCACCATAAATATTTTTCATAGGTTTTATTAATAAAAAGTTGCAACGATCGATGTATAATTTTTTAGGCAAATATGATAGCTTCTTGCTAAAATATAGGGTGAGTTGAGTTGCTAATTTGTGTTTTTTATCCTGCAGGTATGCAGATGAATTAAAAATTAGCTGTTACTCGAAGCATGATTGCTAACCTTGTTGACCAGAAAGAGCTGATAGCGGACCTTAAAAAAATAAATAGAGAAAGTGAAAAGGGATGAAATATATTTGTACATGTACTACATCAAATTCACATGCTCAAAAATTTAGATTAAGGAATAAAAAGTAAAGTACATAAAAAGAAATATAGTTGAAAGTAAAGTTGATTGAATTAAGAAAAAAAATAAGTAATTTAATTGATATAATAAATTAAAAATAAATATTAATTTAATAAATTAAATATAAATATTCACTAAAAAATGTTTTTTAACAATTACCAAAATTGGTCCTAAATTGATTTTCCATTGAAAAAATTTATTCCAATCACAAAAAGGTTTAGTCGTCCAAATTCGCCCAAATTCTACGAGACTAATTTAGCAATAAAAAATAAAATATTTTTAATGATTAATTCGAGCTATTATTATAAATATTGTTGTTATTATTTAGTGTTATACTACTAGCAATTTTTTGTGATAATAATATTATTATTATTATATTATTATTATTATTATTATTATATTAGAATTATTATTATTACAATTAATGTTAATAGTAATCAAAATAATTATAATTAGGATAATAAAATAATTATAATTTAGTTGCTAATTAATAGTAAATTTAGTCATCAAAATTAGATTAGTCACTAATTTATAGTAATTTAACCACTAAAATTAAATTAATCACTAATTTTTAGTAATTTAGTGACCAAAACTAAATCGGTAACTAATTTACAACAATTTACTTTGTATTTAGTGACCCAAATCAAATTCATCACTAATTTGTAGTAATTTAACTATCAAAATTAAATAAATCACTAATTTTTAGTGATTTAACAATCAAAATTAAATTTATCTTTAATTTATAATAATTTATTTCTATTTAGTGATGGAAACTAAATTAATCATTATTTTATAGTAATTTAATAATCAAAATCAATTCGATTACTAATTTATAATTATTTAATAATCAAAACCAAATCAATTATCCATTAATCAATTGTCCATTTTAGTTGTAAGTTATGACCAAAATATTTTAATTTCTAAAATTGATCACTACATAATTCTTTTAGTAATTAGAATACTTTTTTTCTTATTTATAAAATAAATCTCATAACTAATAGGTTTGATTTATAATATAGTTGTAAATTTTTCATATCTGCTCACGTCATTATATTTTTTTTAATTAAAAAAAAGTTTAAATATAAATTGAAGAATCCAAATAAAATTTCACCATAAAAATTGAGCACAAATTAAAATATTGTTTATAAAAAAAAGTTGCACCACAAATTACCAAATTAATTTAAATAAATTATTTTTATTTTTAATAACTTTATATAATTTTGATGCTTTAAATAAAGAATGAAAATTCATGGTAATCAGCAACCATATTTAAATAAAGTACTGATATTAATTCACATATAGTGTGACAACCATTAATCCAGATTATAAAATTTTAAAAAAATAAAATTGTTTAATTTCCTGCTACAATGTAGGAAAACACAAAGTTTTAAATCACATCTAAAAGAGTTTTGTCCTCGTATGGTCCGTACGAATGAGACAACTTTTCAGTCCCATCAATGGATCGATCGATACTACGAATCCAATTACGTTTAAGCAGAATTAGTGAAGCTAACCAACAGTTAAGAGTTAGATAATGTATTTCTAAATGTGACCCAACTTCCTTATCTGATCCTGTAAGAAAGGTCCACTAAAATAATATAAATAGCACAGATTTCAAGAATCAAGTACGTCATTACACAGTACTCAGAATATCGAGTGTCGAATACTAAACCAGACTTGAGCGTCAAAGTGCCTTCTGCAGGTACCATCTGAGTCTGGATTTCGTGGAGGCCGAGGAGTGGAACGAGTAGAGGAGAGGAAGGAGCTTGCAGGGAGAGGAACTAAAGTGCAAACCGACCAACCGACCAAGGAATCAGAAGAGTAGTTTCAATCGCTCTCTGAGCCCCAACCCCGTTCGAGAACAATTGGCGCCCACCGTGGGGCTGAGAGAATTCATGTGAAGAAGAAAGTAAATGGTATCAACCCGAAGCATGGCTAGCGAAAGGATGTCCGAAGCTGTTCAGATGCCATTGTTGGTGTCTCTACAAAGAGAAATGGCTGAGATAAGGAGAAGAAGTAAGGAGGTCAGCCGGAAGAATGAGGATGAGATTCTAGCTCTCCGAAAGGAGAACGAAGAGATGAGAATGAAACTTGAGGAAGGGAGACCATTGTTGGACCGACCAATCTTGTCGGTAGATACTTCACCACTCCTACCGACCCCAAGACAGTTGAGGAGGCAAAGGACAAATTTCACACACAGGAGGTTTTGACAACGAGTCATATCCGAACAAGTCGGCCCCTACGACCGATACCCGGCGCTCGATTCACCAACATTTACCGAAACCATAATCGGAGTACCATTGTCGGACAAGTGGAAAGACTTCATCAGAGATCGCTATGATGGCACGACAGATCCGAACGAACACATGGACGTGTATACCATGCACATGAGCCTTTACACCTCGGAGGACGCAGTCTTGTATTGAGTGTTCCCAACATTGCTGAAGGGGGGAACTCTGAGTTGGTTTACGAAACTCCCTCCCAACTCTATCCACAGTTTCACAACTCTAGTGTCCAAATTTGAAACGCAATTCGCAACCAGCCGACCGCACCATCTCACCTCCATCACTCTAGTTGGAATCTGCCAAGAGAAGGGAGAGTCGCCAGGTTCCTTCAGCAATCCTTCAACAATCAAGTAAAATTTAACCACTACACCAAGCAAATTCTTTAGTTTTATTATGATTTTTATTATACTTATTATTATTAATAATACTAACAATATTAATAATATTAATAATACTAACAATATTA
>Ga0123342_1000291_pt1 | contig 74089 bp, 36 predicted proteins | sample Turbeawhitnodule_FD_89960 | JGI IMG/M metagenome (GOLD analysis project Ga0123342, IMG submission 89960) | Root nodule microbial communities of legume samples collected from Mexico - Turtle bean Mexico white nodule | ecosystem: Host-associated > Plants > Roots > Nodule | place: Mexico: Nepantla... | reverse complement strand
AAACCCTAATTTTAAATTAGGGTTCTTAAATTGGGAATAATTTTTAAAATTAGGGTTCTTCAAATTTTGGAAAAACATTAATGGAGAATCACAAAAATGAGCAACAAGGCTCTGATACCACATATAAGTTAAAACATGAATAAACGTAAATTGAACACATACAATAATGTGTTCACATATAGATCTTATCATATCATGATTCTCACATAAAACATAAAAGTGAAGAAGAAATAGGCACTTACCTTGATCCATGAGTGATCCTAATTGAGCAGTTACTTTATCTCCTTTCTCCCAATCTATATCTTGCAATTCCGTTCTTGTCACACACTTTCGTGATGGTTAACAGTGAGACAACTATTATTTGCAGAGAGACAGAACCTTATAGCTTTAGTACCCAATCTCCATCAGATGTAGGTTTTTTCATTAGGTATATCATCAGATATATATATTTCTCACATTAACCAATGAGCCTTTATTCTATTATTATTATTAAATCTTATTTGGACCCAAAGCCCAACCTCTAAGTCATGTGAGTCACTTTATAAAAATTAATTTACATAATTTCTTACATTTACACCCTATTCTAATTGACTCAATACATGATTCATGAAAATTGACCAAAAACATGACCCATGAAAATTGATCCAAAACATGGTACAAGATAATGGCCAAACTACAATCCCAAAATAAAGCCTATATTATTTTGTACAATTTTATAAGACTATAAAATTAGGAAGAAAAGTTAAAAATTAATTATGCATAAAAATAGAGTTTTCTAAATTCCTTCTTTTTTTTCTTCCATTCTTCTAAGCATGACCCTAGTCGACCCAATATATGTATTTCGGATGCTCCTTCATCACATTATTTACTAATTCAGTTCAAACTTTATTCTTTAAAGATGCTGAAACATGGTCAGATTTTTTGTGATGAAGCAAAAACTATTCCCCAATTTTCTTGCAAGTTCTAACTGCTGTTGTAATATGACGGAATAAAAATAATTTTGATTTCTAAAAATGTACAACACCTCTACAGTTTCCTTTTGTGTTGGTACCCATTTTTCTTTTTATTGGACCAGAAATTGTAGTCATCAAGTTTATTACTTCGGTTTTAATTGCACATTCAGTTCAAATTATTTTCATTTTTTATATCTCAAAACTAATGTGAAGCGAACTAAGCTTTATCTTGATAACAATAGTTTAAGAGGTAAACAAAATTGACTCCCACTAAAATTTTGTTTCTATATTTTTTAATCACTGAATATTTAGCACCCATTGGGACCCATGATTCACATTGATTATACAGCATATCACATTCCGACAGTGCATGCATACTGCATACAGATGTACGTAACAACAGACAAAACCAAGATTAATTTAGCTAGCTGGTTGTTGAATCTTTACACAAATAATAATTCTGGTTAAGACAACAAAATTATTACATTGATTATCTCAACATCCTCAAAACCTTAAAGTAGTCTTGTCTCAGACACAGTGTTCGATCGGCTAATGAACTGTATTGAGCTTTTGGTTTTTTGGGACTAATAATAATTTCTTTATAGTGTAGTTATAATCATGATTAGTTACTTGTGACATGAAATTCGTCATTGTCTGCAATTCAAGCAACTTAAACCACATGACTAGTTTTGCATACTACAAGAAAGTATAAATTAAGATCATTTAAAAAAATATTTTTATGTGCGTTTCCATTAGTTATGAATCAATATCAATTAAATGATTTCAATTATTCTTTTTAAAGACAAAACCTACTTAAGTCAGACTAAAACATGCTCATTTTGAAAATTACATTTGTGGAAAGAAACAAATTTTGCCAGTTGTATATTTTAAATTTCCATATTTTATTTTGATCTACATGAATCGTTATTATTTCTCAAACTCAGATAAAAATTTCATGACAAAGTGTAGAGACATCGTTACAAATGTATTCAAAGATGGTCTTTTCCAACAAAAGTTTGAATCATTAAAGACTTTGTTCTTTGCCAATAACAAAAACGTAATTTTTCCTTTAAAAAACATCAAGCTGGAATAGCTCAGTTGGTTAGAGCGTGTGGCTGTTAACCACAAGGTCGGAGGTTCAACCCCTCCTTCTAGCGTTTTTAATATATTTTTTTGTTACTCATTTTTTATTAAAATTTTCCATTATTTTGAGATTTCAATTTTTGTTAACTACACTCATGATTTTTTACATTTTATTGAAAGAACTTAAATTAGATATTTTAAGAAAAAAATTATCTGAAATATTGAATCACGAGTCAAGTTTATATATACCATTGAATCACGAGTCAAGTTTATATATACCATTGAATCACATTCAAACCAAATCTTTAAGAAAATAAGGTTGTGAATTTTTCTTTTATATATTATTTAACTTTCTCTGGCTTAGGCTCAATTGGATTAAAAATTCCTAACACATGTAGATTTGTACTTTATTTTATGCTTTAACATGATATTTAATTTTTATCATTGTTCTGCATAATTTTTCGGGTTGAAATAATTTATGAATATCAATTTAACCTTTATTAAATAATTAAATACTGAGTATATTCTAAATATTGATCTAATTTAAAAATATTAATTGTGAACATGTATGGTTTTATTAGACTTTATTCCTTTAGAAATCAACAAGCTGGAATAGCTCAGTTGGTTAGAGCGTGTGGCTGTTAACCACAAGGTCGGAGGTTCAACCCCTCCTTCTAGCGTTTTTAATTTATCTTTTGTTACTTAACATTTTTTTAAAAATTTTCCATGTAAATTTTTCTTAAAATATAAAATGGTTTTATCGATATTTTTTTTAACTTTTTAATTTCATTTTGCAGCGAAAATACATTAAGAAAACTGATACATATTTAAAAAAATTATTGTAGAAATTTTGAGATTTCATTTTTTGTTAATTACTCTCATAATTTTTTACATATGGATTAATCATTGTATTGTTTACCTTTTACTGTATATATTTTGGGCATTATATTTAACAGAGTTTATTTTTCTGTTTAGATTTACTCTTTATCTATGGAGTGGAACGAAATCAAATAAATACTAATAGATTTATAAGCTAATTATAAGGAAATAATACACAGTTATTGGGTTGATTTTGGGATACATAAGAAATTGTTGGCTTGTTTGAAAGACTAATAATGAGTCTGACATTATATTGTTTGAGAGTTAATTACAAAGAAATGCAATAAGATAATTAAGATAGTTAATTCTGATCAGGTTTCTTTCATCCATTCCAATGTTTTACATGATATAAAATTACACTGTGAGGAGAGACCAAACATGGGTTTGGTTTGGGATTTTTAGAGGGTAATTATTTTTAATTTGATAAAATATGTTATCTGAATACAATATTTTAAAATAAATTAATACTGTCTTTGGCTTAGTTAAAACTTCATGGTTAAAACATCATGGTTTAGTTTAAGTCATGATGTTGCTAACTTGACCTCATCTAAAACAGTATTAGCTCCACCAAAATAATCGACGAGTTAGAGATAAAAAAAACTATTGGATTATTTCATTGACAACAAAAGATCAAACGGATTAAAAGAAAATGAAACATAAAAAAAATTTATGCTACATATTCCATTATTTTTTTAAATATTAAATGATGAATGTTAAAAAAATAGTCAGATAATTTCAAGAAGACAGAGGATGTTACAATGTTCGATGTTCAGGTTTTGTTCATTCTGATAGAAACAATTACCTTGGTGCACGTTTTACCCATCTGTCTATGGTGGACCAACTTATGAGACTGACATTGCTATTACTCAGGTAAATAATTATTCTATTAAATTTCACTTAATTATAATTAAATATGACTCTTAAATACATGATTAATATTCATTTGGAATTTTTAAATAGAGGATGTAGATATAATATATATTATTAAGAAAAGTTGAGATGTGTTTTCAGGATCCAGTGACAAAAAATTGGTGGCTAAGTTTACAAAAGAAAAGTATTAATTGGTTATTTTCCAGCAGCATTGTTCTCGAACATGAAATCAGCAGATATAGTAGGGTGGGGTGGGACCTGGAGATAATTGTGGAAATTAATTTATGATTTATGTGAAGTTTAAAAATAATCATCTTTATCTGGATGATTTATGTAAGGCTGTTCTCACCATCTATAAAAAATAATTAATACACAAATTTCAACTCTTACTCTTGTATATTTTATCAGTTTTTTTAAATATTTTATATTTACATTTTTTTTAATGTTTTATATATTTTTTTCGTGAATTATGTCATGATTCAAAGAAATTTTAATATAAATTTTATACTGAAGTTGAAATAATTTGTTTAAGGAATATTTAATTACTTTATTTTAAAATAAATTTTATAAAAAAATCTAAATGATGTGAAATTGATAGATGCATTGGAACAAGTCATAAGTCGAAATTGAAATCACTTTTCTATTCCCTAGTTGATGACTAATACTACAAGAAAATCATTAAATAAAAATTAATTTTATAAAAAGAAAATAATTAATTAATATATTTATATAGTTAGAATCAATTATTGTATTTGGATTATTATCCGTTTCGAAATTTAAAGTTCGTCACAATTTCATTCTTAAAAAGTAAAAGGTGTTTTTGAAGATAATTATCACATGTTTTTAATTATTAGGAGAAATATTATTTTTTAGTTTATAAAATACTATATAATTTAATCAATATAATGACTAATTATTTTTTATTTTTAAATTAATTGTTATTTAATAATTTTCTTGTAATTGACACTAGAAAAGACCGTTACGAATCTAAGTATGAATTGAATGTCGCACAATAAACAGAAATGGAAAAATTGTATAACTTATAAGAAAAAGTCTCACAAACTCATAAGTTTAATGTTTTGGATTAAAAGTAATTAATCACTAAAAAAATCATTAAATTAAAAAATTAATTTTAGAACAAAAGCTTTAATTTTGTTAGTTTTTGTTTAAGTATCTTTTGCTCCTACTCTTACTAAAGCAAAACTTAATGATGTTTTGTTGTGTTTGAGCTAAAAACCGTTCTCATTGTCTTTGGAAGGTAAAAATACAATCTGTGAAAGAAGTTATCCATGTAGGGATGGAGAAATGGTGAAGAATTATATATATATGAGATTAGAAATGCAGAAGTGGTGGGTTTAAGGGCACTTGGGTCGTCCTTCCTTGGTCTTCCAGGTGTTGTAGCAAGGGCAGAGTTGCTTGTTTCCATAGGTACCAGGAGGAACACATAGGCATTTTGCGCAACACTTCTGACAGAAAAACATGCATGGCTTCTTGTGTGAAGTTGCTGAGCAACGGTACGTACACCTCCCTTTACAATCTGTTCAATCCCAACCATTCATTCATCATCATCATCATCATTCAAATTAACTCAACCCCTTCTAACCCATAACTATACATAACATGCTTTTTACCTGAAGCCCGAAGTGTTCCACTGCGTGTATAAGCCTGTTCAAACATCACAAATACATTTGTATTGTTAGAGAATCATTATGCTTTTCATCAAGTGTTCTTCTTCTTGTTGTTGTTGTAACGTACCTGAGCTACATCAGAGAATGAGACCAGAAGAAGCAAAGAGAGGGCAAGCATGATGGGGCTGTAGGAACGTCCTGCCATGGCTGTCAGAATACAAGCTTTTGTTATTCCTTTTTAGGCATTGGAAGGATATTTATACAAGAGAGGGTCCGAAGCTAACAGTGAAAAGTAAGACGAAGAAGAAAAATAAATTAGCAATAGAATTCCGTTGTTTAAGGCGTTGAAAAGGGTGGTAGGAAAATTGATTGGAAAAGTTGCATGAAAAAGTGAGCGATAACAGCGCCATATCTTCTGTAATGTTTGTTTTTATTCCTTTTTGTCAACTCACTAACATGCTCTCACTGTTTATTTCACATCTTCCCTCCATTGTATGCAATCATTTTTGTTCACAATCACTTGTTTGAAATGTAATGAATATATAGAAATTTAACTCGGGATCAATGCTGAAAGAAGCACACGAGAGTTTTGTAGTATGATTTTTGTGGGCCACGAATTCCTTTATATTATTTTCTACCATCCCCTCACATGCACACTTCACTGTAGAATATGCAACTATGTCTTTATTTTAATATCAAGAGTTAATGGGTGAGACAGAGTGATGTTACTCACGTGTTAATTAATTTTTAAGAAATTAACATGATAGAAACTTATTTCTACAGAAAAAAAGTTTGGAGGTTTCAGTAGGAATACGGGGTGCCAATAGTAATTCTCTTCAGAAGGTCCTTTAGTCCATCTTGACCTAAAACGTGAAAGACCTTATTGGTTCATTTTATTTGAAAACAAATGTGAATAAATACAGGGAAATAAAATCGGGCTTTTAGATCCAATCTCTAAGAATAAAACAAAAAATAAGGGGAATAAAATACATAAATAAGTAATTAATAAATAACAGGAAATGATAGGAATTACGAACCTATAAATATGGATTTTATAAGTGCAAGGCCGAAAACGTGAATCTCATAATAGTAACCCTATCCATAAGGCTTTCTTCCTCCTTGTCCTTCCTTAAGTACTTTATCACTCTTTTTTTGTTTGTTGTATGTTCCTATATGCTCTATAAGTATATGGTATTTTCCTAAATGTTCATGTTAAATTAATAAATTAATTTCACTTCTAAATCTTAAATCAATTTACTTTTAGTCTTTCAGTTTTTAATTTTACTTGTGAATTTGGAGAAATCACGCCACACGAATACAGGTGTTCTCAAACAGAAAATGTACCAATAACTAACCCCAAACCACAATGCTATCTAATAGATTGCACTAGGAAAAAAAATGCTCTATAGAATGTTTAACCCAATAGTAAGATTGGGTGATTTTGAATATTTTTAGGAAGTGAAATGACCCTGCCATTGGGATATCATATGTATAAGATATACATTATTAATTACTTAGATTTTTTTTATAAAAAAAAACTGCATATTGAACCACTTTTTTTTATAATTGCTGATCGAAACACTAATCTAAAGAAAGATAATAAATAGCAGCATTTAATATAACAAACTAAAGTCAGAATAAATGGGAATTAAAATATTTCAAAATTAACATTCAAGCACAACTTAATTTCACCTTCATTTGCATTTCTCTATAGCCCTTTGGCACTTTATCTTAAAATCAATATATAACAAGCCACTATAAAATTTCTTAATAAAAAAATTTCAACTTGACCTAAATTTGAGAACACACTTTAACACCTATATAAATGGCCAGCACAAGCTTCCATGGTTTTGTTCCTATTTTTGTTTGATTTCACTAAGTTGAAGACTAAAATAAATTAAATATTCCTCACACCTCACACTATTGGCTTAAGTGATTCACGCTGGGAATAAGCACCGACTAAGCCACAGGATACTCTGGCAACCTAGGAGAGGTTCAACATTTCTGTCAGTTTATTATAATCCCATAGATTCATGTTCTGGCACATGTAAACGGCACCAACAGCAAGTATAACAGAAAAAACTGCCATGCTCTTCATGCACCCATGGCCTTGCGACAATCGTCCCAAAATGACCTTGCAGTACTTGTCTGCATCCTTTAATAATGCATGGCTAGAACCATCATCCACATTAGCAAACGCCTCCTCATTCTACAAAAGACAGATTGAGTGAGATGGCATAAGATTAACAAATATAGTTAAATTAGGTTCAAGATAAGGTGCATTCTCTACATTGATTCTGGAACAATGTGTCACCTAAGATAACTACGTTATTTAGTTTCTAATCTCACTGCTCTCGCCTAAGGATTTTGAAAACGTGTTAAGAAACATTTGGATATGCTGCAAGAGATTAAACAGCCTAAATATACTGTTGCCAAATTAATAAACCCATTTTGGGAGCCTTTGGAAGAAAATTTTACAGAGCTTTTTGGGCTTATATTATTCAAGTACTTATGTGGAAAAATTTTAAGTTGTTGGGTTAAGCATATGAAAGTGGCTAATGAACCCCCTGTGTAAGCTTCTTTTAATGAGTTATTATGTTGGGAAAGTAGATCAAGGTCAGCCACAAGCTGACCCAAAACCTTTGTTAGTATATCAAAGGAAAAATAGAAGACAGTGGTGGGCAAAATAACAGAAGACTGTTGAATCAGTTACGACGGCTAGAGAGGAAGGGTATGGATAGAGCACTTAAGGGTTTGTGGGGATAGGTAAAGATTACATTGTTGTGAGAAGGATAGGTCCTTGTCCAAAAGGGGAGCAGCTTCCTTTGTAGAGCCTCTGTACTTGTAAGATTCAATCAATAAAAGTTTTTAAAAATTGGTCCAACCTGCCGGATTCGAAAGAAAACAATGGACAAACGTGAAACCAGGTTATCGACTTTGAAATCAATGGTAAAAGTGTTGAAGACAACCAACGAACAAGGGGTACACATCGAAATAAAGAAAAGCAAGAGGCATTGATGGGATCAAAGATTTGCTTAAAGACTGGAAGTAAAGGCAAGGCATCACTCATATTGGAGAACAAAGTGGCCATGAAACAGCAGTGGAAAGTGAAATGCTCGAAGCAGAGGGAGATGATGTTCGCCAGTGGAAGGTGGAATTACCCATGTTTGAGGGAAACAACCCTTTGGGTTGGATTGCAAAATGAAAATCGCTTTTATTAGCATGGAGGGAAACATTGTTCATTTGTTCCATTATTGGAACAATTACTAGTGATTCGACAAGAAGAAAGAATGAGTTGTTAGTGGTACAAGCATCTTTGACCTCAGATGATCAGTTGTTAGGGTATTTCTTAGCGGGTTTGTAACAAAGTATTAGACCCAATATTCACCCTCATGATCCCAAGGAATTGGTTAGAGCTAAGGAATTAGCTTATGACTTGGAATAAGCAAAGATTTTTGGGGAGACTCAAAAGCATAACAAAGTGGCGAATTCGAGATACCATGGTTGGTGGACGAATGATAGCTCGTCCAAGTGGGATGGAACCAAGGTCCAGACTTGACTTATCAAAGTAATTTTGGCAAAGGATGAGCATGTTAATGAAGAAGTTGAAATTACAAAATTAACTAGTGACGATGAAGAGGAAGAGGGTTTGGAAGCTTTATGCCAATGGATCTTTCCTTTTCCTTGTGTTCGGCAGGGGGGTTGACTTAACCCCGAATTATGAACTTGGAAGGAAGACTACAAGGAAAAAAGGTGTTGATTCTAGTTGACAGTGGCGTGCGTGAGTCACAATTCTATTTCTTCTAGATTAGTACAATGCTTGGGATTGAGCGTGGAATCAACTCAGTACTATGGAGTGCGGCTAGGAGATGGGAATAGAAAAAGAGCACAAGGTTGTCGCAAACATATTGCAGTAATAATAAGAAAGTACAAATTGATTGAAATTTTCTTGTTTGAGATGGCAGGGTTGGACTTGATTTAGGAATAGCATGGTTAGCTACTATCGGGTAAGTTAAGGCGAACTGGAAAACTTTAGCTATGGCGTTTGTAAATCAGGGACATGTAAGGCTTCTCTTCAAGCATTAATGAAGGTAAGAGAGGTGGAGGTCACGCCATTATTGTGGGTGGTGGACATTGAGGATGACGTAAATTCAAATAAAGTGTGATAGATTGAAACTAAAGAGCAAAAACAACTACAACAAATATTAAGATCAATATCAACATGCTTTTGCTGAACCTCAAGATTTGCCGCCAAGTAGAGAAATCGACCATAAAATTCTCGTGAAGACAAGGGTTGATCCAGTGAATGTTTGACCCTACATATATCCTTACATTAAAAAGAATGAGATTGAAAAAACATGTTAAAGAAACGTTGGTCTCGGGGCCTCGGGAAGCAATAGTCCCTATTCAAGATCAGTCATTCTAATTAAAAAGACAGGAGCAATAAGCATTTTTGCATTGATTATAGAGTTCTCAACAAAGTGAATACACCAAATAAGTTTCATACTCCTGTTATTGAGGAGTCTCGAGTTACAAGACGGGTTAAATGGGCCAAATATTTTTGTCAAGATTCCAACTTCTATAGTAAGTGATAGAGATTTTGTGTTTCTTTGACTTTTGTGGCAGGAACTCTTTAGAAGACAAGGCACTACATTAAGGATGAGTACAACTTATCATCCAGAATATGATGGACAAACCAAGGTACTGAATAGAACACTGAAAACATATTTCCGATGTTTCACTTCTGGACAGCCGAAAGCTTGGGGGGAGTTCATGGGAAAAATATTGGTAAAGTACAAGATACCAAGGGGCAAAAGTGTACACGATTCAAGGTGGTATATGGAAGGGCTCCTCCTTCAGTAGCCAGATTTATTCCAGAAGAGATTTTGGTAGAAGCAGTAGCACCATGCCTAGTGGAGAGGAATGAAGCTTTAAAACAGTTGAAATATCAGTTAAGGGATCATTGAGTAACATCTAAAATAAAGGTGGGAGATTGGATATATTTCACAATTTGTCATCAAGACCAAGTAATGCCTACAAGACTGCATCCAAAACTGGCAACCAGATACTTGGGCCCTATAAAGTGATCAAGCAAGTAGGAGTAGTTTCTTTTCAGTTACAGATTCTAGTGCAGGCCAGAATTCACCCAATTTTTCATGTTTCTCAACTCAAGTTGGCAGTAGGAGATCATCCAGTCGAAGTTACAGGACCATTACACCGGATTACAACCATATCAAGTGTTAGGAACTAGGATGGTAAAGCAAAGGGAAGAATCAGTACATCAATTGTTGATTCAATAGCAAAATACATCACCAGAGGAGGCAACATAGGAAGATAAAACTATTATACAACAACAATCTCCGAAATTCAACCTTGAGGACAAAGTTCTGTTTGGAGGGAGAGGTATTGTTAGGAAAAATGATCAAGATCAGCAACAAGCTAACCCAAAACCTTTGTTAGTATATCAAAGGAAAAACAGAAGATAGTAGTCGGAAAAATAACAGAAGGTGGTTTGTGATTCTCTTGGTAGCAAGCTCTTATTTAATAACCACTCAATTAAGTTATTTATCCAAAATCACCCTTGATCATACAAGAACAAATTGTAAAATATACAGAGGCTTCAATGTGTATACCAATGTGTTCATTAATATAAAATGCAGCAGTACAGTTAGAAAGGTTGAGTGTTTCAAGCTGGGTGCAACTGTATTTACTAAAAATGAAAATAGTTTACCTTTTTACAAAAGCTCTTAAGAGTTTCCCTCAAAGGATCAAGATTAGTATGTTTGGCAAAGTATTCCTTCCATTCACCAGAAAGTCTTCTCAATACAACAATACTTGCTTCAAGGTTATCCATATAAAGCAAATCCTGTTTCCCAGTATAAAACACATGTTTGTGTTAGTAAGTACGAAAGGAGTCCCAAGGGAAAAAGTGTAGGAAACGAATGAAAATAAATTTTGAAATAGCATTCCCTTGTACTTACCCATTGCTTGTAACACTCAGGATTCTGAGTCAAGCACCAAATAAAGATGTCACTTGCCTCCTTTGATAGGTCAGGATTAGCTGTAAAAGACTCAAGCATTTAAGTTTTCAAACAAAAGTAAAACACCAACACTTTCATCTTTTAGTAATAAATACTTAAATACTCGAGAGACAGCACAGAAAGCAAATAACTAGTAAATTGTATCATATAGATAGTGTTTGGTCTGAAATAGGGTGTTTGTTTGCTTTAAAACAATCAATTATAGGATATTTCAGAGGTTCCGGAATAACAAATTATTTCTGCAAATAACATTATCTCAAAAAGTTGTTTGTAGTGAGTTCACTATAATAATAAATTATTTCAAGAAATAATCGATTAATACTGCTCCATTTTGAGATTCCTTTATGTAATAATTGATTATTTAAACCAAAACAGTGGTTTTGATGAGTGTTAGAAGTTTAATTGATTATTTTAAAACTTAATAGATTAAAAACGTGTCCAGACCAGAAAATTGAAGGGAAACTAATTTCTCTTAGTATTTTAAAGGATTTAGTGTTTTTGGGGTTCAAAGTTATCAAATATGAGAAGAGGAAGGAGAAGAGCTTTGTGTGTGAAGGGAACTGAAGAGCACTCACATTTTTCTCCATTGAAGAGGTGAGTAAAATCTCACATCCTTACTCTTCCATCTCATGTTTTGGCGGGTTTGGGGTTTGAGGTTCTTCTTATTTGGGTTTAAAGTAAGAAATTGAGAGGTTTGTGAATTATTCTTGTGAAATCTAACACGGGGGAATTTGGTGATTTTTCAGAAGTGCTAAATTAAACCCTATTATTTTCATTGATGAATTCATGAGTGCTTTTGGGCGTTGGTTATTCATTAATTGACTAATAGACTAATAGTGTAATTGTTAATTGTGGTATTGGTTCTTGAGTGACTTGCTATGAATTTATGGTCAATTGATTGTGTGATTTCTAATTGTGGATACGTGGATAAATCACAATTTTGTTTGGGTTTTCATATTATCTTTGAGTACAGATATTGTATGCGAGTGAGAACAGTTATCTCCAAAAATGGCCAAGTACACTTTTCCATCAAAAAGGGAAAAGTAATACCCTCTTTTTTTGGTAAAGGGAATTGAGCATTACCAGCTCAGACCATGGGTAGCATATGAAACTATCATCGTCTAGGATGACATGAGAAACTCCTTTCCTTTGGGATTGGAGAATATGAGAACTACCACCATCTTGGATGAGGTAGTATACACTTGTCTGATAAGATGAAGCAAATTAAGCATTAGAGGTGCCAAGGTTGGCCAACTCTCAACTCACATAAGTTAATTCACCACAAGTTGAGCTAAAATTGAGTTGACTCAACTCGGCTCACTTTATGGTAAGCCAAAAAACTTTGAACCTGGCTCAAACCACTACTGATTGATACATTAAAGGAACTAAATTTAAAGAAACAAAAAAGAATAATTAAATTTTTATTAATAGTATTTTATATATGTGTGTGTATGTGTATAATAGCATTGAATATTTAAATATCTAACCAATGTCAAGAGTTCTTCTAATATCTTCAAATTGCATTTCTTTTTCTGAAATTGAAATTGGTCAACTCACTTATAACTCAACTGGAACATGTTTGGCTCACGGGTTAACTGAGCTAGATTGATTTTGACCCACAATAAAAAAATTCTTTAACTTTTTCAACCCAATAAGCTGATGAGTCAGGCTGACTCACGAATTGCAACTCACTTTGACATAGCACTGCCACCTTCAGAAACAAGGGTAGCAAAATGTCTTTGGGGATAGAGAGGGCAATGGGACATCCTTGCCTAAGTGGTTGTAATGGGGGCTTGTCAAATAGAAGTCAGATTGTTTAACATGATTACTATGATCTTTCGTATTGTTATATTTATTAGCAAAGATATATTATTATACCATTTATATATATATATATGTAATATTATGGAATGTTTTAGAAGAATGTGGGTATCATGGATGCTTTTTATTTTCTGGTTTGTCGCACAGGCTGAAAACAATGCTTTTGTGAAATCTTTAAATGTGTCTTATGCTCACTAAGATTATAAGTTTCTTTTGTTTAGATGCCCAGTTTTGGAACCATGTCAAGTTTCTGCACATTTTTTTATTTTTTATTCTTTTTGCTTTCTTTTATATGATTTTTTACACACAAAAGAGTTGAATTGAATGGGATTAATATACGTTTATATTGTAAATAAATATTAAGTTTATGGATAACGTTATCTTTGATGTATGGTTGTCCCTGTGTAACAGCACTACATAAATTACATCTGCAAAGGAAAAAAATGATGGCAATCAACATTAACTAGAAATTACCTTCTCCCGCAGCTTTAATTGCTAAAATTAGTATCTGCTGCGCAAGATGCTTTAGTGCTTTACTTCCAGGGGAACCAGAAAGGGCAACTTCTTTTATTGTTGGATAAATGGCTTCAAAATTTTCAGTGGCCTAAATAAAATATACAAAATATCAGATGAGTATCTCAGCTAAACCAATGATTGCAATGCAAATGCTTAGAAGATACACAGGATTCTTTTAAAATTCTACCTTGACCCGAGCTGAAGGAAGAGGGAACGTAACTCTCAATAGCGAATCAAGTGCCCATGGGGGCACAACACGCTCCCCCTTTCTGACAGCCCCATTTAGTAAAATAGAACGAGCTTTAGGAAATTTGATAATTCTGTTAAAAAAGAAAGAATGGATGAAGATAAATTATTAAAGGAAAGAATGAGCAGCTAGGAATTCTGCACTAGTTCCAATCAATAAATCAGGGGAAGTTAGTGATGAATCACAAAGGTTTCTAACCTCTCAACCAACTGTAATATCAAGTCTCTTGACTGTGGATTGCAGCCAGACTTCACACTCAGCATGGGCAAGAGAAGAGATACCCACAAGTACAACCCCATAACTAGATCTCCTTGAGAAGCCTAACACAAATCCAAATCCAGTTACAAATCCATATAAAAAATTTGTGTTTAGGGTGGGGGCACTATATCATGTTGAAAGAAGTCACCTGAGTTATCACCCAAACAAACACAGGGAGTTTATCCTGTCCTTGGTATTTTTTACTCTCCTTCATTATTGGCAATAAACTAATCATGACATCAGGTTTTCGTCGAAGCACCATTGCTAAAACCACAAATATGGCAACCTGTAGTTCAAGTGATATACAATATTCACACCAAATATTCAATGAATTATAGTTATAGCTCATATGTAAACATGTTACAGAATTAAATTAACATTATAAGATTTTTGAATGATATTTCAACAAGTTTATAAATATTCAAATAAATTTGGATGGCATATTGCAATCATCAATAAGTAGAAAAATAAAAATTACATAAATTACATTGAAAAAGTGACATCAGCCAAGTTGATCCTAGAACACCAAGAAGTTTATTGAAAGGGCCACCTTTACAAAATCTCCTTATTAATATGGATATCTGTCTACATTTACAGAAAATCAGATGCACAACCATTCAAAGCTGAGAATCAGACTGTAATAGTTCACTGTCTGAGAAGGTAAACCCCACATCCAAACTTGTCCCCCTTAGCTTATGCCATACATCCTTGCCATCCTTAAATCTTAATGCATTTCAGACTCATAGGACACATTAAATAATTAACCAATAATTGTGTTGTTTGAAAAGCTAGTCATTCACTAGTGCCAACAAAGCTAAGGAAACATAAGAAAAATATCAAATCTAATACGGCTTGAGAAATGGTCATTTTATTTCGAATATTTCTATATTTCATATTAAATAGGAAACAACTTGGTAAAGAAACTAAGAAAAAGTCAAAGTTGCAATACAGTCATCTATAAAATTCGATGGTAATTAAAACAAAAAGTTATGAAATTAACATCAACATTCAGAAAAGGTTATCATTATCGTTGACATCCAAAAAGGTTAGAACAACAATTTCCAACCAAGCATTAACTCACTAGATAGATGGTGCCAGCAATCCAGATACCATCTCTCACAGATACATATACTTGCTCATATGGAGACACAAATCAACAAAGATGCAAAGTTTATTTCTGGCCAAAAAAATATAGTAATGTCCTCATCAACACAAAAATTTAAGAAATGCAACACCGTTACAGAACCACGACAAATTGTCATAACCATCATGGTGTGATTTCAAAGGGTACCTGAGATTTCGATGATGATTGTTGGACCACCTTCTTAGATCCCTTAACAGTTCCCTGATGACTTGTAATGTCTGCAAGAATGCTGTCTAACGACCATATCACAAAGGAACCAAGGGCTTCATATGATCGATGACTGATCCAATCAGTTGATATTTTGTAAATATCCTCAGAAATATGCAAAAGAGGGATCTGTTGAGAAAGGCAAAAATGATAAGAAAGACTAACAATTACCACCGACCAAGGACCACAAAGCATCCAAACCATCAAAAACAACAAAGACTATAAAAAGAGTGATGCATTAGGATGATCATCACAGAAAGTCAACACACATAATTCAGCGACATTTTCACAAAAGACTCAAAAACAACAATGATCAGATCAGAGCTCACTCATGCAATTCAAAATTCTATACATACTACCATATATCGCGCATCACAAAACCATACAACTTAGTTTCCAAATTTTTAATCCGAATTACAAAATAAAAAGGAACAGAAACAACTCACATCAACAATCTTCGCAATGGTGGATTCTTTGAACGTCTTCAACCACGGAAATTGAGCTCCACTCACCGACGAGAACGCGCGACCGAAGTAATCAGCAAATCGCATCATCATAATATCTTGTTGCGATTCATACGAAGCCTGCGCAAACAGGATTCATCTTATCTATCACATACAATGAACAAAAACGAATCGCAATTACAGCAGATCAGTAGCGAAATCGAAACACTCACGGTAATTTCAGCAAGAAACGTGTCGAGTTCATCGGCGCTGATTCTGGAAGCAGCTTCAGCCACAGTCACCTTCGGTTTCTTCGGCTTCTTCTGCTTTGCCTTCTTCACTTCGGAAGAACCGTTCTGGATGGCGCCGGCTTCCGGCTCCGCATCGCCGTCGTCTTCGTCGTCGGAAAGCTGCTTCGATCTGCTCGGAGCGGCGCCCGCCGCCTCAGCAGCGGCAGATAACTGAGACTCGAGGAGGCGGCGGCGGCGCTCCTCGGAATGCCGCTCGACGGAGCTGAAGACATCGGAGGACTGATCGGCGGTGAAATTGTCGTTGGCTAGGGGCTGCTTGGAGGAGGACTTCTTGTTGTTGCGGTTTCGCTTCTGATACGACACAGTTTGCCATTCGTTAGTGTTGTTTTTAGCGGCGGTGTTTTGCGTGGTGCGGGTTCTTCTTCTGTGAGCTTCTTCTTCTTCCTCTTGCTCCCTGAGAATGGCTTCAATGAGAGCTGAAGTCTCATCCATGGCGCTCTGTTACGAGGCAGAGGAAGAAGATCGAGACGGCGTCGTTGGAGATAGATCGGAGGCAGAGAGAGACAAATAGAGAGAGAGAGAGGGTAATTAAGTAGAAGATGATGACAGAGAACACATACAGATGGACTCTCATGTGTGATAAAAAAACACACGTGGGTGTTTCCTTCTGCTTTTTAAGTTTGACATCACTCAATTACGACACTGTATTTGCATTATCCCTTGCGTTTTGTCACTTTTTTGGTAAACGTTGAAAACAAAAATATAACAGATAACACAAAAGAGTTTAATTTTTACCTAACTGTAAAATGTTTTATATAATTAATATCGTAATAAATACTCATAACTCTATGAAAAATTAATAAATTTATATATATTGGTCACAGTAAGTTAATATCAATTTTATAAAAATACGATTAAATAATTTAGAATATGATAGTTAAGAATTTTTTAAATTTAATTGTTTAGAAAATTTAGTGTGTGCTTATCTTTTATCATTAATTGTATTTATATATTTGGTATTTTTTATAACACGCCATCAAGTTTAATCTATTACTTTTATTTCATCTTTAAATCACTTTTATTTCCATCTTTAAAAAGTAAGTGATAATTGAATATTTCTAAAATATGATAATGAAAATACTTTATTTTTAATCTTAAATATTTGATTGAGTATTTAGATTTTTTATATATTTTTAAGTAATTGTTAAATATTCTCATTAGACCCTCCTCCACTATATTAAATTATCATTCTCAATCATTATTTCTATTCTTTTAAAAAACAGACCACCACTTTTATCTATTCACTTTTATTTATGTATCTCTAAATCCATTTAAAATTAGATTTAAATATAATCTCATAATTCAATTTAAAAAATTATTAAAATAAACAGTTTATAAATTTCATGAAAAAAAATCACTTTTATTAGTTTAACTTGTGTTTTAGTTTCAAGGAGTTTTATTATAAAATAATTTAAAAGATTCCACTGTGTAATAAATATAGATTATATTAAATATATATTGTCTTACATTACTTTTAACTTATACGAATATATAATATCATTTTTAATACATCCTTTTTTATTTTTTAGCGAGATCAAGTTGATATTAAACTTGTTTTTTTAATTTTATAAATATTTTTTAGTTATGATTTCTAATTATAAATAAAAATATATTTAATTAACTCTGAAGGATAAATTTCAATCAAAATAACATAATTAAATATTTTTCAAAATATTTTATTATTTAAAAACTAACAAGTCTTTTTTTTAAATAAATTATTAAACTAAATATGTGATTTCAGTAAAATCTGATATAATTGAAATCGTCAATACCAAATATAATTTCAATTTAACTTTACACTGAAGTCATACTTATTATATACGACTTCAATTATCAGTTAATATTAATTAAAATTGTATGCACCAAATACAATTTCAGTACGAATGTTATCAGAATATGATTTAACTTATAGTCGTATTTTGCATATACAATTTTTTTTGAAAATATTTTGCATATACAATTTTTTTTGAAAATATTTTGTATATACAATTTTTTTTAAAAAAAAAAAATATGTTTTTCAGATATCGTGAGCATAAATGACAATTTTTGTTAAATAATTTTATACTCTATAATACTTGTACAATTCTAAAAAAAAAAATTTCAAAATAACAAATCGAATTACAACGTGTAGGAAAAACACCAAGACTTTTACTACATATAAGAATTTTGTCTTTCATATGTCCAATTGTAAAATATTTTATTATAGATATTGAAAAAAAGTTTTTATTATTATATGACGTTGATATTCTTGTGAAAGGTTAATTTTGCTTTTTATTGTTATTATTATTATGTTCATTTGTATCTTTTGTTTGTTGACTTCTGCTTTGCACGTAACAAAGTAAATTCAAGGCAAACTTACGCGTCTCAAGAGTAATGTATAGTATTTTTTTCCTTTTAGACGCGAGATACTATTTTGAATATGAATCCATGTTATCTTCACGTAAAATAAACACTGATCTTTAGAAAATTATTTCGTTTTTTTTTAAATAGAAGCATATTGGAAAAGAAAACTATATGTAAATTTGTTTGACATCCTAATTGATATATCCATTTATAATATACTCATCCTATGAAAGTGAAAAGTTAACCTTCTTTAAGTAGAAAAAATACTGCAATAAAAATGTTCTCATTATTATCGTTGGATTATATAATATTCTAAATAATTAAATTTTATAAAAAAAAATGCAAATGTCTTTCATTTTCAAGAATTGTGATTTTCAACCCATATAGAAAAAAACTTTAAACATGCCTTTAGAACACGTAACACTTTAAGAAAAATACTTAAATTATAAAATAATGGTTTATTTTTGTTATTATTTACAAAAGCAGTATTTTTTTTACTTATGGATGATAAATAATAATTATGTATTATTATTATTAATATTGTGATCATTATTAATGATGACAATAATAATCATAACGAAAGTTATAATTTTAATTAGGGTAATAGGATCAGTCAGAGTAATAGTATAAGTGACAAAATAGTATCATTTAATGATAATAACACTCACAAGAGCGTTGATGATAATAATCATTGTTTTGTTATCATATTATTATTGTTACCATCACAAGTCCAAAGTGATAGCAATAATTACAGTAAAAATGGTAAAGAGAAAGATAATGATAATAATCATGGTACAAAGTGATTTTAATAATTATTTTTATTCAAGATTGAATGTAATCATAATCAAATTTATGTAAATACTATTTAAATTTTTGAAGATTTATTTTCAATTTTCAATAATGACGATATTTTTTCTTACACAGCTTTTATTTATTTAGAATCTTTCTGTAGTTACTATTTTTCAGTTTGTTTCTGTTAACTCAAATTTTCAGCCCAACGATATCGAAGCCATATGATTAAATTTTTGTATTGTTATTATTTATGCGTGGAAATATCTTCATCTTCAGGCTTTTGCATTTTGTTTCCAACACACTGGTGCCTACTACACGTAGGGGTCGTATTCTGCACCCATGTATTGTATTTCTGCACCCCTATATTTTATTCCTGCACCCCGTACAACAACTTTTTTCTTTTAGAAATAAATGGTGAGATGTTGGTAGTAGTGTGTTTCTTTGGTGAATTTATAGTGTGTGTGTGGTGGCTGTCATTGGTTGGAGGTAGTGCTTGTTGTCTTTGGTAACTATGGATGGTGGTTAGTAGTGGTGTTGGTTGAGTTACGCGGTGATTCTTATAAACAATTTTGGTGAGTGTTTCGTCAAGTTGGATTTGTGTATTTTCTAACGTAAAATCTGAAATACAAAATATGTATTAATATATATATATATATATATATATATATATATTGTACGGGTAGAGTTTGTATGATTGAGATCATGTTTCCGACCTGGTTATTACACTTTTAAACATGACTCAGCTTCCTAATCTGACCCAATAAGAATGGTCCATCAAAATAATATAAATAGTATAAATTTCAAGAATCAGATACGTCATTACACAGTAGTCAAAATACCGAGTATCGAATACTAAATCTAACTTGAGCGAAGTGCCTTCTATTGGTACCTTTAGCATGTTTAAGGAAGGAGAACATAGATGCAATACATATAAAAAAAGAATTATTGGTTATGATTCTTGAAAGCACAAAAAGTTGAAAGTAGGAAGAATCTATTCCTATTGATGAAAAAAAACAAAAACAAAAAATCATCATGAAAAGTTAGAAAGAAAATGATGATTAGATAATATATGTGTTCTCTATAATTGAACTGTAGGTATGTTTTTCTTCTTTAAGATGTGCATTTTGTTATCTGAACAACCAATATGTTTTGGAAGCCTAACCTCATTACAATCCTGGAAAAGACCTCAAGATTCATGTTTCTAATATGTTGTGATTTGAAGATGAAATGAAAAGCAACTGTGATTTGTTATGATTCAATAAAAATAGAGAGAAACACTTACCTGTGAGCATATGAGAAGAAATTCCTTAATGAATTGTCATTCATTTGTTTTGAGTTGATCCTGGAAGTTGATTATGTTTACATATTTTACATAAGGTGTTTTGATATTTAAATTTAAATATATTCATTTATTTTGCTTGAGGACAAACAAGATTCTAAGTTGGGAAGAGTGATAAGTGTATAATTTCAGTAATATTTTATATTAAAATATAGGCATTTGAGTATTAATTGTTAAAAACATATAAAATAATCTTTAATTTATGAATTTATATTTTTTTACATTTTTTTGTTATCTTTATTGAATAAGAACATCTTATTTCAAAATTTAGTGTTAATTTCAAATTTTTAGGAAAGAATGAAGATTTGAAAAAAAAAATATCTATGATAAAACGTTCGATTTTCCATGGGATGAATCCACAATTAAAATTAAACCTAAGAGGAATTAAAAGTTTAAGATTTGATCATTATGTAACTCCACGATACCACAAATTACCTATCAGGTGACAATATTAGTGCAAGTAATTGCAAAAACAAATGTGGGATATAAGCTGTGATTTTTGGAGGTAATAGAACCAAGAGAGTCGTAACCTCTTAACCTTCCAACACTTTAATAATTTCTTTATGTTAAAATCTCAGATATTTTTTATACATGGACTTTTCGGATGAAAAGTGTTGAAATCTGCCCCTATAAAGACACAAAAAAAATTAAAGTCATTATTTTGAACCATAACATTAAAATCACTGTAATGAATAAGAACAAATACCAATACTTTTCATTTATACATAAATAATATTCATATAATAAAATGTAGATCTATTTTTTACATTAAAATTACTGGACAAAAAGTATTAAATTTTCATTACGTAGTTGAATTAAGTCAGATTCATCAAATTTGAAATTTATGAATCTTTTATCAAATAAAATTATGATTGGTGCTAAAAAACACTTAACCTAACCTACGAAATTGAATTGAATAAATTTGTGAAATAGGGACAACTTACTTATTATTCACATAAGTTTAATGCAAGGTTCTATATTTTGAGATCTTATACTACTTCTTTTTAATAATGGATTCTATTGTGTCATATAATACAAAATCTTTTTATTAAATTTTTGTTTATCTCACAATTTAATTTAATTTTTGATGGTACGAAGGTATACAAAAGTACTTTTCTTGAGATCTTGAGAATTCTTCTAAAAAACTCTTGTTTTTTTCCTCTATAGTGTAGGTCTTGAACGATGTAGATGCTGAATGTTGCTTGAATAGGAAATCTTGTGAAAACGAAATCTCAAGTGAAGATCTTGCATTAAATGCACTCTAACATCTCAATCAAATTTATTATCTCATTAATACACATACAAAATAAATAATGAATATATTGATAAAAGACAAAAAAAATAATGAATATTTATATATAAAAGACAATAGTTCACTGGCTTTATGAAAACCCAATCATCCATTTTTTTTAAATGAGTAGTATTCAAATTTTCATTTAAAATAAAAATTTAAAAATAGGTCAGGAAAAAATGCAACCAAGAAAAGTAAAGAAAATAAGCAACATAAGAGTTGTGTGTGGAGAATGAACGCAAGGGTTAAAATGAATTGGAGTTGTAAAAAACCGAAAATGTTTGTCTTGAGTTAATGTGTGAGTAGATAGTTGTGATGGAAGTGGCATATATCTCTCTCTCCTGAGATTTATTGTTGGGTAGCACAGCATTAAAAGAAAACAAAAACGTTAGCCCTATCAAACTGACATTGATATATTCTCCAACTCCAGATCCTACAGAGCTCCTTCGACTGTACCAGGCATGCTGTCCCCACACTTAGCATTCACATCAATTAATGTTAGCGGCTGATCCAATGATGCCAAAACAAAGTCTATATAACGGATCAAGGGAATATTTAAGTGCACTTATTGCTCAAATTCAATGCTAAAACGATTATGATTAAGCCCATGGAACTCACTCTCTCTCATCATCATAAATGATACTATTGCTATTAGTACATTGTTGATTGGCCTAATCCGCCCCTATTATCAACTAGAATCACAAACACAGGGAACGTGAGAGCACGCGCGTGAAGCAGAGCGTGCTTGAAGGATTGAAATAGAGCCGTAATGTGAGCATATACTGTGTTATCTCCATCAGCCAGCATCTTTTGTTCTTGGCATTGCGGTGCTGTCACGGCTCTTCTATATGTCTAAACCAAAGCTTCATTTCTAGCACACACGTATCATCGCATTATGCCATTATTCGCACACACACCGCCCAAAAGTAACAATACTTAAGATCTAATTGTTTTGCGTAAGGGGAAGCCAAGAAAAAAACAGCATCAGCTACAGTTTCTCTGTTTTTTTTAAGCTCGCTCAGAGAGATGAAGAGGGAAGGGATGGAAGACGCCAATGCAGTGAAAGGTGAATGTTCAAGCAGTGGGAAGGGGAAGGTGGTGTTTGAGGAAGAAGAAAATGAAGACAGGTTGTTGGCAGGTGTAGGATACAAAGTGTGTTCCTCAAACATGGTTGACGTGGCACACAAGCTCGACCAATTGGAGATGGTAATGGAGGGAGATGGAATGTCCCATCTCGCCAACAACACCGTGCATTACGACCCAACCGATCTCTACGGCTGGGTCCAGAACATTCTCAACAATGCGCCCAATCACATCACCGCAACCAACAACAACAACGCTGTCATTCCATCGCCGTTAATCACCGTCCCCGAGAACGATCTAAGAGCGATTCCATTACCATACATTGAAGCGTATCCCCAACTAGAAAATCAGAATTGCCACAAGCAATTTAAGAGCTCCTCGTCTCTGTTTTCGCCCGCGATATCATCGGACAACGTGCTTCCGGTGGTTCTGATGGAGGAGGCCGGCGTGCATCTCGTCCACTCGCTCATGGCCTGCGCGGAGGCCGTTCAATTCGGAAACGCGAGCCTCGCGGAAGGCCTCGTGAAGCATGCAGGAAACCTTGCTGCGTCGCAAGGAGGTTCAATGGGGAAAGTCGCGTCGTTCTTCGCTCAAGCTCTCGCTCGAAGAATCTACGGCTTCTACCCTCACGAGACTCTAGACTCTTCCTACTCCGACATGCTGCACACACATTTCTACGAATCGAGCCCGTACCTCAAATTCGCGCACTTCACGGCAAACCACGCCATCCTCGAAGCCTTCGCCGCCGCGGACACGGTGCATGTTATCGATTTTGGCCTGAAGCAGGGGTTGCAATGGCCAGCGTTCATGCAAGCGCTCGCGGTCCGTCCGGGAGGTCCGCCAGTGTTCCGTCTCAGTGGAATAGGACCGCCGCGGCTCGACGACCCCGATTCCGACACGCTTAGTCAGGTTGGTTTGAAACTGGCGGAACTCGCTCGAAAAGTTAGGATTCAATTCGAGTTCCGCGGATTTGTGTGTAACAGTTTAGCGGATCTAGATCCGTCCATGCTCGAGATCCGAGCCGGAGAATTTGTCGCGGTTAACTCTATCTTCGAGCTTCACCGCCTACTGGCGCGACCGGTTGACATTGAAAAGGTGTTAGAAACGATTAAGAGGATTAAGCCGGAGATTGTTACCGTGGTGGAGCAAGAAGCGAATCACAACAGTCCGGTTTTTCTGGAGCGGTTCACGGAGGCTTTGTACTATTACTCGAGTTTGTTTGACTCGTTGGAGGGATCAGTGGCAGCGTCTAGTGAAGAGGCGTTGGTGATGGCGGAGATGTACTTGGGGAGGCAGATATGTAACGTTGTGGCATGTGAGGGGGATGAACGCGTGGAGAGGCACGAAACGCTGGGTCAGTGGAGGGGGCGGTTCGGTTTGGGAGGGTTCGAAGCGGTTCGTTTGGGTTCGAACGCGTTCAGACAAGCGAGGATGTTGCTGGGCCTATACGCCGAGGGGGGAAAAGGGTATAGAGTGGAAGAAAACAATGGGTGCCTCTTGCTTGGGTGGCACACCAGGCCACTCGTTGCCTCCACCGCGTGGAGACTCGCGCCCAATGGCTTGCGCTGAGTTAGGTATCAGGATGACATGAACCGATATTTCCAGATACTGTTCAGTCAAAGTAGAGTGACTCAATCGTGACCTAGTTCCAGAGACAGAGAGAAAGGGTAAATATAAAGGTAAAAACCAACTAAAGATCTTAATTATAATTACCCTTCTAGTGTTTTTCTTTTACCTCTTAAGTTAATGAAAGAGTTAGTTGCGTTTCCTGTTTATATTTTTAATTCAACTCTTTTTTCCAACTACAAGGGATAATAGATATAATAAAGATTTCTTTCGCTATAAAGTTGCTACACTCTTCTTCTTAAATGGCGTATTAATGTTCGATACGATCTTAGTATGACGCCTATCAATGCAATAGCTTCCGAGCAAGTTATGTGGTTCTACACAAAATGGCTACTAAAGTGAAGCAGCTACTAGAAAGAAACACGACACCTGTAAGACACGTATCCGTGAAGTATCAAATTCAAAAAGTATTTATTAGATTTCTGACAACTATATTACGATTTTAATATAATTTTGAAAATGAAAAATATATTAATTTTTTAAAAATTCAAATTTTATTATATAAATTGTTATTATGATTATAAAAATAATAAATAAATATTTGTGAACCAGTTATGAAAAACATATTTCTACTCAAAAAATAATCTGAAACATATGTACATAAATCTTTATTGTCAATTTGTCTGTGTCATGACTTTAAGATTTTTAATAAATTAATTCTTTCAATATTTTTTTCTTTACCTTACTGCATTCGGAAATATATATAGGATAAATCAAGAATAAAAATAAAATCTATTAAAATCCAAAAAAAAATCAATAATTTTTAATATTTTAAAATTTTAAAAAAATAATAATACATCTACAACCTCAATTTTTTATACAATTAATATTATAATTCTCAATATTCTTATTTTAATATTTTTTATATTATTTCATTACAAATATTGTTTTTTATTATATATATTTATTTTTAAATTCATAAAATGAAAAATTATATACAACTCTACAAAATTACTATTTTTCATTTTGAAATGCAAAATGTACTTGCATGTGGGCGTACAAAATCCTAGTGTGTAACTTTTAAATGAGATTACTTACCTGCCCTCCAAGTCGCGGGTTAAAAAAGGGTACTTGTGGCTTTTGTATTTGGTCAGAGTAATTTGGTAAGAGAAAATTTTGGTCAGACCATGACCGTAGCTTGGTGAGGTTTTGCGTTTTCCACTGAAATTGTAACATTTAGTCAAAATGGTAATTTTGTTTATATACAATATTTTTATTCTTAAATCAATCAAATCACATTATATAATAAATTACTGATATGCCTCTAGTAATATTTTATTAATGATGAGTATACAATAAATTTAAATAATTGTTAGTAACGAAGTGAATTGTTTAAAACAATTTTTTTCTAAAATTACTTTAATTGATTTTATTATATATGCGTGTGTATTTATAAGTAAAGAAATAATGAATTTGAGTATATTTTGAATTTTTTATTAGTTATAAAATAGTTTAAAAAATTGTAAAAGGTGAAATGTTAATTAGAATTTAAATTTAAATATTTATTATAAAAGACTAATATGTGAATGAAAACATGTTCTCTTCAACTTTATTTATCCTTTGAGATGTTATTAAATCATAGTTGGATTCTTTATGGTTTTGTAAGTTTTGGAAATCATCATGAGATTAATTTTTTAAATTTTAAATTCTTCATATGTCTTTTTAGGATTTTTTCGTTAGAACCATGTTGTTGGTCACGATGATCCTTTTTCATTTATCATTCATATTTATCACATTTAATTTTTTCAAAAATCTTTCATTTAAGTGGTTTGATCATCCTAGTTTAATCGCATCTTATAATGTCAAATCAAATCCTTCATGCAAGCGTATGTCATTAGTATTACATTTGTGCATAATGATATGACAAATTAATAACAGTATTATTTTTCATTGTCGTGCATAGTTACTACTTAAAGAACTTAACTTATGAACATAAACATAATATAATAACACATTCTCATTGGTATTGCAACATGAACTCAATATTTTGATTTTATCTTTATTTATTTTTTGGTTTTATTCTTATTTTTTTTCTTCAACACCTCAATGACTATATCTTTGATGCTAGGATACAGAAATTTGTGTAGAAGACTTTGACAAGGTCATTATAGTAATGATCTTTCCATGACAAATTCTTTTTATGTTCTAAAATGTTTAAGTGCGGAGGAAACTCAAATCCAACCATAAAAAAAAAGGAAAAAATCATGACCATGAACAATAGTTTTTTTCTCAAAATCACCACAATGTTTCTTTATCTATTTGTAAAATATCGTGTGTTGTGCGGTGTATATATGATTATAAATAAATTATACCAATAAATATATATATAATATTATATTTAGAAATAACAATATAAAAATATCTAATTTGTTAAACATAGTATACATACGTATATTATATAAATTAAATTAAATATATATATATATATATATATTAATAATAAGTTTAAAGTTGCATGGGAAAATATGAGGCTTACAAGAAAAATAGTTAAATAACAATTGTTTCTTCTATGACCATATATTAAAACTCTATTTAATAATGAAAATATTAAATTATAATTATAATTACAATATAAATTAAATTGTTTAATAAAAATCAATAAAAAATTATTTTTTAATAGTTTTACACAATAAAAAGTAGTAAATATATCATAAACATATCATATTACTTTACCATTGTATTCAAAAGAATTTATTTTCCTTGATCAACATCTCAAACTAACAATATCAACATTTTAAATTTCTAACCTCACAAATAGAAAGTATGGAAGACAATATGAGAATCTCATTTTATTCAAAGTGATAACAACCACATAACCGATTATGTGGATAACCATAACCAATTATGCAGTCAAGTATAGTTGATTGTACAAAATCATATTTTTAGGATTATGAATTAAGTTGACATAACTACAAAAAAGGGTCAACAAAATGACGCATCTAGAAATGCATGTAATATGTTATTCTTTTTACAATGAAGTAAAAAATACAACACAAAATGTTCATCCAAATGTCTAAGTAGTTCTCTTACTTAGAACTGAAACGAAGTGCAATGAAGGTGATGCAAAGTCCAACTTTTTACACAACCGATTCATAATGAAGTTATGTCTTTTAAAACACTAGTACAAAATATCATTACCACGAACCCTGTACAAAGACGATTGTAAAGAAACAGTCGTTAAAAAAGTAATTAAAATACTTTTACATATTTATTTTCAGTTTTAATATCAAATTAAAATAGAAAATATGAACTAATTAAAAAAAAGTACTATGGTGAGATTAGTAATTTATCTATCAATTTTTAAAAAATACTAACAACTAAATCTATGAGAAGGATTTAAATTTAAAAATTCTTTGTAAGTTATTTATCTATGCATATTTTCATGCAGATGGTCAAGAGCATATTATTTTGATACAAAATTTCATGTTAATGGTGAAAAAAAAATGTTGAGAATCTACCATTTTTTACTACTATAATAAACAAAACATTTGAAAAAGTGTGTGAAGACATGATAATCATGGTTGCTACTATGTGAGTGGTTTATAATAATATTTTAAAAAACAAATATGTATAAATTTATAATAAAAAAAATACAAAAATATTGCAACAATACTTATGTTTCCGTTAATATTAAAAATATTGATAATAAAAATACCGATAATAATATTAATATCAATATTAATAATATTAATAATAATAATAATATTATTATTATTATTATTATTAATATGAATAATAATTAATATTATTATTAATTATTATTAAATATTATTAATATTGTTCTTATTATTAATATTATTAATATTGTTCTTATTATTAATATTAATATTATTATTATTATTAATATTATTGTTATTATTATTATTATTAATATTATTGTTATTATTATTATTATTAATATTATTTTCATTATTATTAATATTAATATTATTGTCATTATTATTAATATTAATATTAATATTATTGTTATTATTATTAATATTAATATCACTATAATCCGTATGTAAAATTAATACATAACGAATTACTTTATTTACTTACTGATACACTTAATGATAATATCTTTCAAAATAAATTTATTCTTAAACTTCAAAATTCTGTATAAATTTTATTTATAAATTATTATTGTTAAATTATTTCACTGTTGTATATGAAAAAAATTATAAATAATTTGATTTTACGTATTGATAGATAATTATCAGTAATTAATAGCAAATCTTCTTATAATATCACTAAACATTTTTATTTATGGTTACATCTTTTATATGTCACTAAATGTGATATTTATTGTTATATTCTATTTAAAAGTTTATATATATATATATATATTATTATATAATAAATGTGATGTTGGAAGAAAATATGATAATTTGTGAGGTGAAGATTTCTTGATATTGTTAATGACGTTATTTCAAAAAAATTAAAAGAAATATGTTTTTAAAATGTTACTAATTTTCAATTATAAGTAATTATCTAATCAATGAGTTTAGATATAATAAAATTGTTTTAAATATATAAACGAAAGTCTGATGATAAATTTGTCTCACAGGAACATCTGTAATTAAATTTTTTAAAATAAAAGGATCCATAATTCATTTCTTTAGATATAATCCGTTCCTGTCAAATATCTCAGAGAAAACTTATAGACAAACAAATGAATTTTCGAACAGCGTGTAAGTTATTATCTGATAATAATTCTCGTTTAAAATTGTGAACTTGTCATTCTTTTTTGTAATTCAAGATAAAGGGAATTGAGCAAACAGATACTTTGATGACATATAACATATAGTCTCATAACTCAATAATTAGATGAGAGTAATTTATAAAAACATCACAACGTTAAACCAAGTTATAACAGGAAGTGAATCTAGCTACCACCACTGGAAGATGAAATTGTGTGACGTCGAAAACACGACACAAACCAATCCCATAAAGGGTGCAAAAAAAATAACAACAACCATAACGATAAAAATAGTAATAAAAGCATAAGATTGAATCTGAAGTGGATTTGGCCATTGATGAGCCCAAGTTTAAATTCGAAATTGTGTGACAAAGCAGATCAATTACAGACATTACCATTTTATGTCACCCTGACAGTTAAGAAGAGTCACGCGCACTAGGCTAGCGGTCAAACCATGCCATGCCAGCCTATTTCCCCCCTCAGGGAAACAACAACGACTTCACACCACACTGGAGACGTCTTATCAACACAGACATGGGAATATAGATTGTGTGTCGTACGAGGTTCTCCATAGGTTGGTGTCCAGATATCAAACATACAGTCAAATCTATTACATCATCACTATTACCTTCTCCTTTTTCTATCTCTAGGGCCACCACCACAACTTACCCTCTCATTTCCCATCGTTAAAATGTTCAGAGGGATCATCAAATTTTAGAATCATACACATAAACCTACTTCACAAGAATATCTATCATAAACTCATTGCATTATATATTTATAGTTCTAATATTACTTTTCATTGAAGTTTTTATTACCATTTTGGGCTAACCATAAACATTTTCCATTAAAATTCTGCTTTGATTCACCACCAAGGATAATTGACTACAATAAACAATGGCCTCTCTTTTTTTTCCTTTCTCTATTATGGTTTCCAAGATAGAACATGACAAACATAAGATAAGAATTAGCAAGTCCCTGTTCTCTTTGATAATTAGAAAGGAAAACAAACAAGAAAGCCTCGCAGTAAGTCAGCTACCACTACATAATTTTACAACCAGATGACATCAACAACACAGGATCTAACATCACACCCACCACTTATACAGTGTAGGAACACTACATTTGCCACCCAAATAAAAGAAACAATTCTATGTCTCAACACTCACTTCTGTCAACTGAGGCTTCACCTTAGGAGGCCTACCCCTGGGCCTTCCGCTGGATACGGCGGCCGTCGACACCGTGGCCGCTCCCGGAGATCGAGGAATCTTCTTTGGCCTGCCTCTTGGCCTGCCACTTCCAGGGGTGGCTTTAGGCTTTGGGGACTTTGGAGGGGCGTTAGGGTCCTTTGGGGGACGACCCCTTGGCCTTGGAGGGGAGACCACGGTGCTTGGTGAGACAGGGGCCTTTGGCTTTGGTGGTCTTCCACGGCCCCTCTTTGGTGGAGCACTTGGGTCGGGCTTCATGAAGTTGTTCTTACTGAACACAAGCTCTCCACTGTCTTTCATCTTGTTCAGTTGATTCCCCAAAACAGTTGAGTCCGGCAACTCACCATAGGTCGATTCTATGTACTTTGATATTGCTGATTTGCTGGATCCACCTGGTTCATTCAGAGCTTCTAGTGCTTTCAGTATCAGCTGCACCAACACCACCCAAAGTCAACAAAACACAACTCTCATCAAAAACCAACTCTCTATCTCAAAACCATAACCCGCTTCGTGACTTTCTTAAGTTACAGGCCAAATTAATTAAAACCCTTTTTACTGATTTCTCAAGTTCCTAAAAGAATCTTAATTTCTTTTCGAAAAGTGGTAAAAGTCGAGCAGGGGTAGACAAAAGAAGAAACCCAAGTCAGTGAAAATGCATAGATCAGTTAGATCAGTGTGAAATCCACCAGATTTACCAGGAAATTTGTTCGGAAAAAATAATTTTGGTAAGAAAAACCTGAAAATTGGGATCTGAATTTCGGTGTAAATTACCTCGGGGTACGGAGGAAGTGATTGAGGTTTATTAACCTCTTCAGTGGCCATTGATGCTGCAGGTTGTGAAAAATGTTGAAAAGCTTGTACAGTACCCTCAACCAACCCCACCAAAAATCTGCAAACTTTAACAGAGGAAGTTTAAAAAAAATTTAAGGAAAGTGGAGAGTATGATATGGATGACTCTTGCAAAGATCTGAGGATTGAATTTAAAGGAAGATAAATAAATTAAAAATTGGAAAGAAATTTAATTAAAAAGATAAAGGAAAAAATTTCATGCCTCTTTTACAACTCTCCTTTGTTCATCTTTTTGAGAAAATGGACGGTTATGAATAACGCAAAAGATGAATATCCGACGGCTGAAGATATATTACGCGGAAGGTCACTCGGATCGATGACGTGGCAGGAATGTGCTAGTTCACAGAAATATTTGAAGGTACCTGTTGTCTTTTGCTTCATTCTTTCTCACGGATTAGGTTTTCTGACGGAGACCATCCCAATTTTTAACTCTTTTTTCATTTTTTTATTTAAATTTTAGGAGAGTTCAGAATTGAAAGTCTACCAGAATTTTTTTGTCTGTTTACAATATTTATCATTTTAAATTTAATATTTTACTTCCGTTACATATATTTATATTAATTTTCACTAACAGATTATAAGTGTTTTTAGAGAGTTAACGTATAACCTAATGAATAAATATACAAATATATAATTATACAAATTCTATTATATAAATAAAATTTGTGTTCTTTTCTAAATTATTATATATTATAATAGATTATTAAAAAATAACCACATTTTTATTAACTCTTTTAATGTTATTAATTTTTAAAAAATATATATTTTCTTATTTAAAAATTCATTTTACTTAAATTAATTAATTAAATAAGTATTAAATATTTTTAAATTTGAATTACATAAAAAAATAAAAGTAACATAGCAAATATTAAAAACAGTCTAATTATTAAAATAAACATTCAATGTTTTAAATGTTAAAACTCCTGTCCATCATTCTATCCGTAACGTCCAATACAGTTTATTTAAATATATTTTTAAAAATGTAAGAAACATATTAAAATATAAAAAATATTAATGAAATAAAATTAAATAAATTTTTTGATGTAGTATAATTATTTTTTACTTTAATATATTTAAAATATAAGTTGTAAAATAAAATTAAGAAAAATATTTTAGAATGATTTAATTTATTTTTTAATAAAATTTTTATATTAAGCATCATAAATCTCTGAATTAGTCTAACACCCCAACTTTCAACAATCATATATTATCACACAAAACAAAGAAAATATAAAAAAAAAAAGTATGAGAGGACTAAGTCAAAAAACATATAAAGAAGGTGACACTTTCGAATACTACTAGGTGAAACATATCAAGCTTGCACCTATTATGAAAAAAATACAAGAAAATACAAGAAGGTAAACTACTATACCAAGTAAAATTACTTTTATGAGTCAATCCCAAAGAAGTAAGCTTATCCGCTCAATGATTTCTTTCTTTAAAAATATGAGAAACTTTAAAATTAATCACTCTACGGTACGAAAGACATTTCATCAGTATGTTTTGAAGTGTCTAAGAAACTTGAGTTCTGAAGAAAAAACCTCACAAACCAAAGTAGACATTCAAGTCAAAGATGAGAATAACTAGTTTTTGTGCTTCCTCAAGAGCAATAATAGCCCCCATAAACTCAACCAGCATGGAAGAACAAACCTCAAGAAAGGTCGAAAATCCACTAACATACTCCCCCACTACCTTTAAAGATCCCAACGGAAGAAATAAGACTAGGAGACACTTTAGGTTGGAAAATCCCAAACCACACAAAAAGGCTGGAGAGTTTTACCAACCTTAGAGCTTATACCAAAAATTTAATCATAGAAAGATTAGAAATATCCTTTTTCCTATTCTTATTAAAAGCATTTCCAAATAACCTGATAAAATCCTTTATGGTATGAATCGTCATCCCCATATTAATGTGTTCCTAAAATCTATGGTGATTTCTCATTCTCCATAACATCCAAATTGAGAAAGTAATAACAACCAATCTAATGTTTAATTAAAGGACTACCAATATATTTTAAGAAGGAAATAAAATCACCTGAAGAGGTAAAAGAAGTCTAAGGAAAACTTTGCTAAATCCAAACCCAAATAGAACATTACAAATAGGTGCAAATCCAAACCCAAAACATTTGGACATTCAAATAAAAGATGTTGTATATATTCAACATTAGCATTACACATAGAACATAGAGAAATACCTCTACACTACAACTCACAACCTATAAGCAATCTACAATGAAGAATTTTCCATAAGACAAGTGATTTAGCAAGAGAAATAGAAGAATTAGATAAATTGAGATGATACTTTTACATATTAAATTATTCAAAAATTGAATTTTAATTTATAATTATTTATAATTTACATATAATTTATATTATAATGTTAATTATATATTTACCCAAAAAAATTATTTTTTTAATTATTTTTTTAAAATTTAAAAAAAGCTTGCATATCAAGATAGATAATTAGCAAGTTAAAAATAATAATTTGTTCCACTAAATTAATGATAAGCTAACTAGTCGTTAGGGATGACAATGCGCGTTGGTTCGCATTGGCTCGTCCCGCATAGAAAATGCGTGTTTATTTTTTTGGTCGTCTTGCATAAGAGTTGACCCACATACTTCCGAGTCACCTCGCATAAAAAATATTTATAAAAAAAATTAATGAAAAATATTTTTTTTAAAAGAAATTTTAAATAATTTTTCTATTAAATTAATTATTTTTCTTATTTAGATGAATTAGGTAAGTTGTCTCTCAATATTTTTTCTCACGACACTTGCGTGATAAGATATGGGTAAAAAAATTATTATGATGTTTTGATTTTCAATGAAATTTTGATTTTAATATATTAGACACGTGATTACTATTCTAATTGAAAAATAATATAAAATAATCTTTATAATATAATATTATATTTAAATTTTATTATGTAAATGACTCGGGTTCGACTACTACATTGGATATGAGTATTGAAATCTAAAAAATCTATGTATTTAGAAAAAAATAAAACATACTATAATATTTACGAAAAAACTATCATTAGTACAAATTGTTAATACTATGACACCATACAAAGTCGGTTATAATAACACCATCATTAAAAAAGGTGCAATGACAATGTGGTAATTATATAGTGGTTGTAACGACAGTTCCCTAGCGAACCGTCTTTATATTGACAAAAATTAAAGAACAACAATAGTTCCCTATATGAACTGTCGTTGTATATGCATTCAAGTCAAAAGTTACGACGGTAAGCGTGTGAACCATCTTTATTTTGGTGTTTTATATTTCCCACGCGCACACACTTTCTTCACTCTTCACTGTCGCACTACTACTTCCTTCTTCGTCTTCACGCTTTTCTGCACTGTCACCTACTTCCAACCAAAGGTCCCCTGCCCTCGCCACCGGTTCACCAAACTGCACTCGCATTGCACTGCCTTCCGTGCGCCACTACACTGCCGCCAACTTCTTTCGCGTGTTACTGCACTCCAGTTAGTGCCCTTCGTACGCCCTAAGTTCTTCACTTGCACCTCACTGCTAGGGTTCTTCCATTGTGTTGCAGTCCACTTTCAGGTTAGTGTGTCTTTATTTATTATTTAATAATATATTAAATTTGACTATATATATTTATATATATATGTATATTGATCGTGTGTTTATTATGAGTTTAGGGTATTTGACCTTCGATAATTTTGATTTAGTTTTTAATGATTAGATATTGCTTTTACATATAGAATGTCCTGATTCTGAGTCCGGAGGTGTCCGACCTTCAACAATTTTGATTTAGTTTTGATTTAGTCTGACTTTCGACCATGGGATGCCAATGTTTTTGGAAGGCATAGTGATGTACCATTGTACTTTCACATGTCTGATTTGTTGGACCTTGCATCCGGAAATCAGGAGATTAACATAACAGTTCTGTAATTATGGATCATGTAAGTTCAATTATTAAAATCTTTATACTTTTGATTTATTATATATATTAGTAATAACTTATTCAAATTTAGGTATATTTGTGGATTATGTTTCAATGAGGGGAAACAAGATACATATGGGTTTTTAGACCCTCAACTCATTCAATCACTGGAAAACAAAAAGTCATAAACACAAATGTACATCACCACTACCTTAAAGAAGGGAGGAAAACAAATTTATTTTGCTCCATATATTCATGAGTAAGTCCATATTTATTAAATAAGTTATATTAAATTATTGAAATAAGATAAACTAACTGATTTGTTATATAGGCGTTATTGACAACTATTGATGATATATGTTCAAGATCATACCGCTGCATGATTTTGCTCCTTGCATAAGAAATCTCCTAACTATTTTAAACACATTATATATAGATGTGATAATTTAATTTAACGTTTATTATTACTTACATAATGTTATGTGTTCTAACATGAAATTATTATTTCAGTGTTTATTCTTGATATAACATGTTGAGTGGGAGGGGAAGTGCAAACGCAAAAAACTCACTTGGATGCACCTTAAGGTATTTGTTAAGTCACTTTAATGTTTTTCATTCATTCATTTAATAACATTTATCTTGACTTGCAATGCAATAGGCAATCTGAAAGTTATGAGTGCGGTTATTATGTTATGCAGTGAATGTCGACTATTGTGCGGGATGAAATTAATAGAGGTTGGGATCAGGTAATACCTCAATACAAAAAACACTTTAAAATTTGAGGTTTATTATTCATGCATTAATTCAAAAAAAATTCAAATGTCACAGTTTTTCAATGACCCATAGTCATTAGATTCAAAAGCATTTAAGTATGTAACGACAACATGGTCAAAATATTTTGTAATCAGGTATAACACCTTAAGATAGATAAATGACTAGAATGACATAGAACTTTTTCATATATTTACATAACTTTTTGTAAAATGTTATATGTATTTAATTTGTTGTATGTATTTTTAAGATTTAAATTATGATATTAAATGCTTTTATTTTTTGAAAATTTGATGTTTTATGCAGGGTTTAAGGTGTATATATATAAAAAATAAACATTTTTTTAAAAAAAAGACATATAACGACGGTTCCATCTGAAACCGTCTTAAAAAAAATAGTAAACCAAGAAACCTACTTATAACGACAGTTCCAAAAGGAAACGTCTTTAATTTTTTTTTTGTTATTTACTTGGTAAAAAACGACAGTTCACTACACGTGTCATTATTATTCTTTTATAACGACGGTTCCTGAATCCTTGTTATAAATAACTTATTTATAACGACACCCACAATAATGACGGTTCATGAACTGTCTTTATATTGCATTTTTAACCGTCGTTAATGTGTTTTTCTGTACTAGTGTATCGAACCTTACCAAATTTCATGAAGGTGTTATGAATTAGGGATTGAGGGAATTTTCTTCCTCCACTCCATACTTTTAAAAATACTCAAATTATCCTATGACATTTTTCATTTAACTTTTTTCTTGAATTCCAAAATATGGAATCCAGAGACTTCCCAAGTTATAAAATCTAGAAGTTAAAATTTATGTTTTGGATTGTACAATTCAAAATACAAATTTTGTATTTTAGATTATATAGTCAAGAATACAAATTTGTATTTTAAATTGTAGAATCTAGAATGGATATTTTCCAAATTTTATAGAGTAGGAAGATGCAAGAAGAAATTATGGGGATACAAATTTTTTTCTAGAATTTTAATATCCCACCCCGCTCTTGATCCATGCGAATTACGGATTATGTGGGACGATTTTAAGCAAACCAACAAGTTAAAATAGATATAACATGACCTGTGCTTTTTCTTACCGGACCACGACCCGATCCACACGGCTCACCCCACGTTGTCATCCTTACTAGCCATCCATTAAACCCATAAATTTTTCCAACCCTATTTTAGATTCAATAGAAGTTTTTAAAATAGTCAAAGATTTCAAAAAAAAACTTAAGAACTTTTCTTAAGAAAAGAATGTGAGGAGAAAAAAAAAACTACCAACAAATATTGTTGATAGAGCCTTTTAGTTAGGTCTCCTTAGTCAAGTTATTTTCCGTAAAATATAATTTAATTGAAGTTTTTATATTTATTTTATTCTTCAGTTCAACTATATATAATATTTAATAATAAAATTGATATATCTAATTGTGATTTACTTAAATGATATGAATGTGAATAGTACATGATATTTTAAATTAAGATGAAATTGGAGATGAGTATCTACATATCTATTCCATTTCTCTTTTAAAGTATTTACGTTATTAGTTTATTAGATAACTTAAATACACTTATTTTGACTATACTATGTTATTTAGTTTTTTTTCTTCATTTTATTTGAAGAACCATTCTTTTGTTATATAATTTTTTTGTTGTCTTTCAATTTTTTTGGCTCATTCAATATATACGAAGTTCATTCAAATCTCTAAAATATTTTATCTCTCATCATAACCTCAAATTCAAAAAAGAAAAAATGTCCTTTGTTTAAATTTATATTGAATTAAATTGTGAAAAACATGATTTATGATGTAATCTTAATTTTTTTTCGTCTTTGGTTCTTAAGTTTGTCAACATTTGCAAATATAAATATAATAAATGTTGTAAGTTGTTATGACATTTCAATTATGTGTAATTATTATTTAATAACATGATTTTTTAATTTTAAAACTAATTTAATTAATAGTTGGAACAATAGGTATGGACGTAAATATGAATATACCTGCAACCTAACGAGGACGAGGATAAGGATGCAACACAAATTTTGTACCTAAGGATGAAAAAACGAATGACTATGAATTATAATTTAAAGTATAATCAAACTTTAAACCTTAAATTCTAAATACTAATTTTGACTTACTCATATCAACCAAAAGGAATACCTATCATACTATTTTAAACTACACGAATAGAGATACTAACCTAGAATGTTCTCTTTTTTTCTCTATCATTCATTTTTTTTAATATCAATTAATTGAACCATAACTGAAAGGAGAGGTGTAAAATAAATACTGTTAGTTGTAACCTCAACTGGTACTAGATGTCACTAAAATTAGCTAGTGTGTTGATGGTGTCAATTAGAAAAAAAGTTGAACCCTCACTTTCACACCGTCCCTTTTATTTTTCTATCTTATCATTCTTCACTTCACAATCGATGGCAAAATTTGAGAGCAAATTATTCTTTTAGTAGTATGACTTATCTGAAAGAATATGAAACATGACAACAAATGTACAACAAAAAAAACATAGACAAGATAAGAAATAGATACAGATTATACATCATGATGGACACATGATTTTGCATTGAAGTTTACAAGCCCATACTTTTAACACCCCATTTTTCACCTACAACTTCACTATTTTCCTTCTCCCACCTAATAAACCTAACATAGGGTAAGGAAATGAAAGAAAAACAAAATATGCAGATGTGATGTATTGAGAAATAGGACCAAGTTGATGAGACCAAATGATGTTCTCCTTAGTCCTGCAAAATTTTGGGCCGCACAATTTTTTGCAGATAGCCCATTAAGCTGACACCTTAGACATGGACAGACTTCAACTCTCTTCTTACCAAATTAACAAGCCATCACTTGATACCAGAAATCCCTCCCTCCATTGGAGAAATTTTCTGACTTTTTGCAACAAAATTTGGTTAAGGTAGCTCTACACAGTGCAGGGTGAGCAATGGCTTCTCACAAATCCTAAATGTGGACATTCATCATGAAGCAACATCTGCATTGACCAAGGAGTGAAACATTTCAGCATTTTGCTACATTTATGGTTGGCAACTAGCATGATTTTTTTAATAAGTGCATACCTTATGCCTACATGTTTTGGCTGGTGAATGCATAGTTCACTATAGTGGATCATTTCCCAAAGTCTTGAGGCGGAGTTCCACATCCTTAAGATCACGAAGATGCTGTAAGATTTCTTGAAGCAAATCCACTCCTTTCTCTCCACCATTTTGTATGGAACCCATGCAGTGTTGTAGAAACTCCTTATCTGTTTCAAGAGCTTGTAACCTCTCATAAACGAGATCAACCTCCTCTTCAATGGATGTCTTCATGCTATCCATTTCAAGTATAGTAACTGAGTTCTGCATATCAGATGATTCAGATTCCAATTGTCTCTCAAGTGTGTATGCTTCCTCTGTCTCGTTTTCAGCTGCATCTAAATATGGAAGTAGCTTCTTTGCCAAGGAACTTATTGGAGAGTGTTTATCATCTGAAAACCCATTAAAATATCCATTCTCATTCAAGTCTTTGTCACCGCCATACATTGATGATTGCTCAATCAATTTGATCTCATCAAGGAGTTCCTCGTTATCTCCCAATGAAATAATTTTTTCCTCTAATGCTTTGAGCTGTTCTAGAATGGAAGCCCTCTCTTCCTCAAACTCTGCCAATGTGTCATCAAGTGCACTCACATGCTTTACACAGTCTAGTGCCATCTCCTCCAAATTGGAAACTGTATCTTCAGATGCATTATTCTGGCTGCTTTCCTCATGGTTGAATAAAACATTATCTTCGTCGCGCACCTCGCGGTTAAGATCAATGGATAGATCATCACTGTAGTTCATATTGCTGCAAGAAGAAGAGGAGTCTCTACTTCTTACACTTCCATCTTTCATTCTTCTCAGCACCCTCAGTTTCTCTTTTGCTTCATATTCCATTACCTTCTGTCTGTACTCTTCCAACTCCTTCTCAAGTCCTTGCTTCTCTTTCTCCCTTTTCATCATCAACTCATTTAAAAGCTGTAAAGCTTCCTGATCATACTCGGATTGTTCTTCCATCATCCTCTGGTACTGCAATGCTTCCATCTGCATTGCTGCCTTTTCTTCCTGCAGCCTTGTAATCATTGCCATTGTCTGATTGGCAGCTATTGCTGATGCACTTCTCTCTTCTTCTAGTTCTTGATATACAGCTGTTAGGGCCATTCTTTCAGATTTTATAACCGTTTTTAGCCGATCAATTGTTGATACTGGATCGCCACTTTCTACCTCACTTGCAACACTACCATCCATAGAATCATCTGCTACAGGTTCTCTTTTAAGCAGGTACTGCAGGCCATCTACAGATCTAGGAGTCTCAGGAAGTTTATCTTCTTCTACTTCATATGGCTCTGAGCATTTGGAAGATTCATTGCTTGTTTCTTCATGATTTTTCTCAACTGCTGTTGTTTTCTCTATCATCTTAGAACACTCGTTATCATTTACACGCTTTTTATCTGGACCTACAATGTCATAGTTCAATTAGAGTTTAAATATATTGAATTGAAAAAGGAAATCTTTGCATTTCTTTTTGAACTAAATGTTTCACAATTAGAGAAGGTAAAAAGAAAACTGTTTTGCTGACCATTGCTCACCAAAGAATCAACAACTAGAAAGTTCTTTTGTTGGCAAAAGATAGCAAAACTGAAATCATCACCACCATAATAATATTAATAATAAACGAGGTTCTAGATGTAAAACTTACAGACATTATTCTGGGCAATGAAATCATCAAAGGCATTTGGAGCTTCAGTGTCATCCTCACTTGTGGTAGATTGATCTTCTGGTATGCTTTGAGATGAGCTAGCTGGTTCTTCAGATGGAGGATGATCAGCTGTGTGAGCAAATACTGAAAACATGAATGTTTAGGACATTGTCTCTCAAGTATGCTAAACTAATTCCCTTTTTATTCCCACTGCAAATGGGGTTATAATTAACGAACTAGGTAACTAGGAGTCATGAAACAATATTCATTCATGCACTTCTTTGTACCTCGTGTATTTTCTGGTTCTTCCATATCTGCTTCTATACTTTTATAATCATTGGATAAACTTTGAGACTGAACTAGATGATTCTGAGCAATAAATGCATCAAAGGCGTTTTGAACTTCAGCATCATCATCACTTGATGAAGAAGATTCGTCTTCTGATATGCATTGAACAGAGCAGGCTGGTTCTTGACACGGAGGGAGATTAACTGTGTGAGAAAATGTTGAAGTTACAAAGATTTATTATGATTGAGTATGCTAAGCTTTGTTTCTTCTAAATATGCTATCATTATTAATGAACAAGCCAACTATGAGACAAGAAGCAAAACAATTGCAAAGGGACAAATGTTTGATCTTTAAAATTCATGTACTGCCTTGTACCTCCTGGTGGACTTTCTGGTCCTTGCATAGCTGCTTCCACACTCTTGTCATCATTAGATAAACTTTGAGTCTCACTAAGATGATTCTGAGAAATGAATTCATCAAAGGCATTTTGAACTTCAGCATCATCTTCACTTGATGAAGATTCATCTTCTTGTGCGCAGTCACTAGAGCAGACTGGTTCTTGAGATCGAGGCAGATCGACTGCATGACAAAAAAATTGTTAACAGAAGCATACTATGCCTTTTGTTTTCTAGGACTGACTTTAATAATAAGAAAAAGAAGAAATGGGAAACGTGAACAACACTAGTGTTAATAAGTAAAGAAGCAGAAATTCTACAAATCATGCACTTCCTTGTACCTTGTGTATCATCTAGTTCTTCAGTAGCCGCTTCAACACTGTTGTCATCATTCAGCGAAGTCTGAACCTCCCTAGAGGTAATCTCTGAATTCGGTTTCAACCCTTCAAATTCCAAATTTATAGAATTTTCCGAGCTTTCAACTGCTCTCATACTTTTTTTCTCTGCATTCTCATCCAATGTGAGTAATCCTTCCCTTTCTAAGATACTTGATTGTGCTTCAATTGGTGACTCGTCAACAAAGCTCTGAGTCTGAGTCTTTTGTTCCCCCAAATCCTCACCCAGTTTGCATGTTTCAAAATTCAAAGAGGTAACATGGTCTATTAACTTGACAGGCACCAAGCGGCGGCTATCACAAGCCATATAATTCTCAAAATGCAGATTGATGACTTCTAGTGATCTATCTTCCCAGAGTAAACCCTGCATAGTGGAAGTGAATTGACAAGGAAAATTGTCATCAGCACTTGGATCCAGCTCAGTAATGGTAAGATCATCTTCCTTCTCATCTTTTCCCCCATCCTTTTCATCTGAGTGCAAGTTTGAAACACTTGAACGATCCTCAGCAACCTCTCTGAGGATAAAACTCTCAATATCAGAAAGTATCTGATGCTCATCTGCCACCCCTTCATCATCATGACCTTCCTCGTTGTTGCTCTCAAACTCGAGGTCTTTATCACTTTTTTCATCATCTATTGCCTCTTCAACAATCAGGGACCCTTTGCTCGTGTAATTCTCGTCGTGCCATGAAGGTTTCAATAGCAAATAAGGAGGGTAAAGCTGGCTGCTCAAGCTCTCATTGCAGCAAGAGCACCTTCTAATCAAGCTATCTCCACTTTCATGTTTGCCATGACTACTCACCCACGAAATGAAAGCGATCCTGTGCCTCATTCCAAAGGAATTTTCATGATGGTTTGGCCGAGAGGCCAAACAATCCTCACACATGCTGTGCGTTTCCGCCAGTCTTTGATGATTTGAGCAGTAACCGAGCTTGGAAATCTCAGCTGCATGAGCCTCACACACGAGATCCTTGTGCACATGCGCGTCATTTTCTTTCTGCAGCACGTGATCAACCCTTGAACACCAAACACACGGTGGTTGAAGGCCAACCCATTTGGCAAACTTCGTGATGAGATAACTGAACAAAGAGTTAAGAAGAAGGAGTGCAATCAAGACCCATTCAAGCACTGCATAAACTAGAATCACCACCATCTTGTTGGTGTTTCTATGCAGCATGGTTGCAAACTTGTTGGTAGCCATAGATGTTTCCACTTTCAAACCTTTGTTTTTCTCGTGACTTGTGTGACACTGAGAGATTCAGATATTGGAAATGAAAAGTACAAACTAGAAGCGAAAAAATATTGAGAAGAGAAGTGTGTGTTTCTGAGGTTTGGAGAAGAACAAGGAATGAGTAATTGGCAAGAGAAACAGACTCTGAGAAACGTGCAAGTGGTGGATTGATTCTGTCACACTGTACAGTAATATGCACCGTTAAAGTGGATGTTCGCAGTGACTTTGATTGTAATATTATATTTTATTATCTGAGGTTGTTTCAGGGGCAACCCGACATGATATAATAACCTGTTAATATTATTGCATATATAAAAAAAATACTATTTTTCATCTCTCGCACCATATTCTATTATGCTCATTTATCCATCCAAAGTTAATGCAAGCTTTCAAATTGCAGAAATTGCAGAATATGATGTGAGTTTACAGCAATCACACGTATTTCCACAATAACTATACACTTTATATTTAATGCAAATGTTAATTAGTGTTTCCCAAGAATTTAAGAAAATTGTTGGAACAGATAAAACCTATTTTTATGTTCTTCGTGATTTTTTTAAATGCCCTTTTATATAATAATAAAAAAGTCTCCTTCTTTAACAATATCCTGGTTTTATAAATAAATGAAACGATTAAAAAATAACTTAACAAGGATTAATGTAGTTTTTTTGTGTTGAAAATGTATTTGGTTGTATCTGATCATCAAACGTTGGAAGTGAGACTTAGGTGAATGTTTTGGTTGTCCACGCACTCTTTTAAGACAGGACTAATTACAGCAAAAAGCAAAAGACAGTCCTTGTTGTTGGATGAAATTGGGTTGGGCCACACCACGCGCAAGTGGTCCCCACCACCATCCATGAAAATGGATGGTAGGTCATACACATTGGCCACAACCATTGCTACTCATAAAACATACGCTCTTAGCAACGGCATAAACTTTTACAATTCATTATTCAAGATGATTTTCTGAACAAAATATGTGCTGTTTTCACCTTAATGCATCATCCTTTTCATATTGCTATCATTGCTCTAATGAGGTTTCAGTTTAGGCTCTCTACATACTCATTCAACTTTTAACTTTTAATTCAAATTATTAAGGTAGGATAAACAAATAGTTGGTTCGAGTATAAGCAAAGTCTTAAAAAGTCTTTATATTTGGAAAAGACATGGTTAGAAGGTAGAGTTGCACTAAAAGTTATTAGTCATTCACAAACTTGATACATAAAAATTGTAAGCATTTTGTTTTGTTTTTCAGGATAATATACACAATACTCTCTGTACTGAGAAAAAGAAAACATCATAAGGAATGGTGGGTAACTTGGGATTCTTCTATTGAAAATTTTAAAGTGAAGGGCAGAAATGATGGAAGAAGGGTGCAACAGTGGTTGGCATGATAAAAAGGCTAAAATGAAAAGAAAAGGTGAGTTGAAAGGAGGGGAGGGATTGAATCAAATTGGGGGGCTATGACAGTGATTTAAGGTCTTTTGTATGAATAAAGATTGGAAATAATGTAATGTGGGATCACGGTCTTGCCTCACCCAGCTTTTGCTTTTTAGGTCCGGGTTTTCTTTAGCTTTTGAAAAGTTCATTCCTGGATTTAAGATGCAAAGAGATTGTTAATGAAATAATCAAATCATATCTCACCAACTGATACCTTAAATGAAATTAAAGAATGGTGAAGACAACTTAAGGCCACGTTTACTAGCCGGGAACCATTATTAGGATACTGCCCCACATGAACCCAAAGCAACTCATTCCGGGGTGAGATGAATGAAGCTTCTCTAAAGATACACAATCAAATAATAATGACAGACTGTGTAATTTTGTGGTCAACTGTTCATGTTGTCTTTCAACTAATAGTAAAAAGAGCATACTACTGGTGTTATTCACAATCTTTTTAGAAACTATTCTTTTTAGGATGCAGAATTTTGTTGAAGAGATTCTAAAAAACCTGATATCATTGTTACCCTATCAGCCGAAGTGGCAGGTTATGATTTATCAGCAACGGTGGCAGGGTAATGGTTATTTATGATCAACAACTATCTTGGGAAATATGTTCAAATATTCTTGTTTTGGTTCTTTATCGTGCCAAGATGATATCAAAACATCCCAAGTCAATAAAAAAAATGTTCAGGCACATAGTGAAGGGGTAAAACAAAACCCCATTTCTTGGTAGACGTTTATTTCAAGAATGAGTGATTGCCCCAAGCATCAATCATTTGTCTAATAATGTTCAAATAGTCTAACATCAAGGGAAGAAATTGCTCTGCAATGCTCAAACAACCTTGGCAATGTTGTACTACTACAAACAAAACCCCACTATGCAGCGTTTAAGGTGCCTCCATCATATATATTATGACAATGAACGGCCCAACTCCAGTGCTGTAGCAGATGAAATTGCAACTGAGCAATATGTGTACGAAACGCTCCTTCAAACAAACAAGTATAATCACAAATGTGCATCTATGCTCAAGCTCTGCATTCTGTGATGCACATACCCAACATTCAGCAATTTACACTGGCAATAGTTTTGTTTCTAGTGATTACGTGGGTTAATCCTATACTAGTTAGTATATTAGGGAGGCAACTATGCTGTACAGTGCAGTGTTTCAATTATTTCTCATTTGTTATCTTCTTTTTTATCAGATTCTCTGCTTCCTTTTTCTTCCGTGGCGTTTTCATCCATCATAAACCTCCAGCTATCGCCTTCATCTATTTCCCATTGTTTTTTCAGTTCATAAATGGCTTTGGATGCTGCAGCAGCAATGGCTGGGTTGCTATCTTCTGCCAGTCTCTGCAATACAAACCAAAGGGAAAAAAATGAAGCCATATTGCCTGTGAAAAGTACTTTTGTTGTAATGAAATTATAATCACTTACCTGTAGGGCCCCCATCCCTGCATTTCCAAGAGTCCACATGGATGGTGCGGCTGCCAGTGCATTGGCTAAAGCTCGCCTAGAAAATGCACATGGCACACATGCAATTCAACAAGCCAACAGAAAATGAAAATAAACAAGGAAAAGCATAATAAGGCATTGATTAAGGTTGCATTCTTGCATTTTTTTATTTGGTAGTTTTACTTTTGCAAGTAAATGTTATTACCATGTATTTCTTTAGAAGTAGAGAGAATTCACGAGAAGCTTTGCATCATATATTCACCTTTTTTTACCACTATACATCTTATCTAAACCCAATATTGCATAACCTAAAGTCAAGGAAATTTTAATTCAATATTTGAGAATGTTTGCAGCTAAGATAGAACGGTGAAAATATGCTAAATATGAAGAATACAAAATCAATCATGAAGCCAACCACATATCATCACGGCGTATGGAACTACTAACAAAATAACCTTCCTATTAGTTATATATATTGCCAGAAATTTTAAAGAAGAAAGTAAAATGATTTTGTATGTTGATTAGTAGGATAGAAAGAAAGTCAAATATATATGTAAATTGGAATAAACATCCCTAATAAAAGATTATAATGTGTAAAGATAAGGATAAATTGATCTTTTAATTACAAAAGTTGTTTTGCCTTCCAATTTCAAAGGATTGAATATATAGGTGGGTCCCACAACATTTTTTCACCATTATTACCCTTTTAAGTACTACCAAACAATGGAAGAAAAGAAAAATTAGTTATTTCCCTCCCATCCCTTTTCTTTTCTTCCACTTTCATGCCTTCCAAACATACCATAAAAACAAAGAGTTTGACACAGAAAGACATGGCTTTTCACTCTGCACATTAAAGAATACAATCCATTTCCTTGAAAGATTGTAATTTCACGTGAAGCTTACCTAGTGCTGACATCAGGGGAACTGGAGCACTCTACCAACAAAGATACACTTTGTTTACCATCCATTGCATCCAGATCTATAAGAGTTCTGATCAACAACTCAAGCTGCTCCCAGTACAAAAGAGTATGTAATTACTTAAATAATATTGAGATCAGAAAAACAATTTAATGGACAATCAAACCTCTTCAGGATCAGTGTAATCGATTCCATCTGCTTCAGAAAGTGCTGATGCCATACTCCAGTATGCCTCCTGCATGCCTTAAAATTTTAGAATATGATTGATGCATTTTTCCTGATTCAATTGATGTAGGTGGAGCGGGCTATATACAAACAGAACTAGAACAAAATGGAAAAGATGAAAAACCTGAAGAGCAGCAATCCTTTCTGTGGTCACATCCCCAGGAAAGGAATTTGTGGTTTTTCCATTCTTTTCAAGCATTATTCGCCCTCTTGCATTGTTTTCTGAAAGTGATCCTTTATCTCTGCGAAGTGGACTACATGCCAACATCATATGAAACATTTTAGACCTTATTATGCATATAAACATGCATTTGAAGTTTCTTGACTTACAAGTTATACATCTTGCTCACCATCCTGTTATGGATGTTTTTGATAAGCTGCAGAATTTACAAAAATAGAAAGTAGAGTTATTCCTTTGGAGCTTAAAAATATGAGCATGGCATTTAGAAATAAGTTAAGAATTATAATGTTTATTAACTACTACATCATACGCAGAATAATGCTTGCTAGCAGGGATCACAAACTCTGAAGTGAAAAAATTAAACACTAGAAAGTTCAATAGAAAACATTTGAAGACCATAAAATATCACCTCCAAGGACATCAAGGCATCTTCCATTGCACGTTGCTTAGCACGGAAGTCAGCAAGACGTAAATCAGCCTGACAGTTCAAAAGTTATGTCAATAGGAGTCTTGTATTTCCTGGCTATTCATATGTATTTTATGTAATCCAACACTCTTGAATTTTCATTATGTAAACTTGCAAAAGAATCCAGCAATCCATACAATAGGAAGCAAACCAAACTTAGTTTCTATATTAAGCAGCTTTTTAGATTCAGTTAAAAAAGATAAAAGCATAGTTTTATTTGGTCTATGGTTTGATTTGAAGGGTCAAAGTGAAACATATGGCATTACGCATATAGTACTGTAGATATTTCATAGAATTGGGATCAGAAGATAATGATATAAAATTTAAGATACATTCCCCTCTAAAGGCCTGTTTGTTTTACCTCCCACTGTGGCACTAAAAACTACGATTGAGATCAAAATTAATTCCCATAAAATAATTGCACACATATCTCAATTACATTCAATATTTTAAAATTACACCAATAAAAAAATTCTAGTCAACTTTAAAACAATCCGGCCTTAAAATCTCCTCAAAAATTTATTTTGGTCAATCCTACAAGCACTAACAGTAATTCCGTGTAGATAATGCATAGATAAGTTAAAATAAAAAATATGTTAGAGATCAAATGGTTTGCCGTTCCTCTTTTCAAAAACTGCATTGTGTATTAAATTTTATACCATGATGTGATGCAAAATATTTTGAAATATAAGAAATTTGAGAGCATGGAAACAGGTTATAGTTGCCTGAGTTATTATAACTGCTATGGTTAAATTTTATTTCTTAATAAATTATGCAAAATATCAACATATTTGATTAAATTTAATTTAACTTAATAAATAATTGCTTGGGAATATTGAACTTCAAGTTTTACCTTGTCAATTTGTCTTAAATGTGCTAAAAATGAATTTTATAGGTGTTCCAGAAAATATGTTTAAGTGATCATGAGTTAAGATTTAATTGCAGAGTAAGACCGAAATATGAGATTTAAATGTGGGCTTTTTTACAGGGTCTTGAGTTCTCCAACTAAAATGAATAGCTTTTGTGGTGTGGTTCTCCTTGGGTGCTTATCATCATGCTACTCCCAAGGTGTGCACATGCCAAGCCTTACAAATCATATAGCAAAAGACCTTGTCTTACATTTATCACTTGTGTCCATAAATGAATTTAGTTCTTTGTTAAATAAAGATACTGATGTCCAACGGAAGAGAAAAACAGGTATATGTTTAAGATATTTTTAGCAAAAAATATTTCAAGAATAATGCTAAATGATAACCAACAGAAATGATAGTGCAAAAGAAAATATTGACAATCACAAACCCTATGCGTGCTTCAAAAACAACAACCATGATAGTGCCAGGGAAAACAATAACAATGGAGTGAGCTACAATACATAGATCACACAATACCAAAATGTTCTTTTTTTATCAACACCAAAATATTCTATTGAAAATCATGACATGCAGATTTACAGGTCTTCCCTAAACATACTTCAACCATTTTTTTCTACAATAGGTGCTATCTAACTTTTTCTTTGATGCCTTTATTCTTAATCCTATCTTGTATAGTACAAACAAAATAATAGAAAAGAAAATATCAAATTATGCAATTTTTACCATTAATGATTTTATACCAAACTAATCACAAATAGGATCTTATAGATGAAAACTAAGCGATTAAATGAACAAAGTTACCTCTAAAGCCCCATCACTCCAATGCTCATCAGCAGCATTTTTCAATCTGGACTGAGCTTTATCCTTCAATAACTGCAGAACAAATATTATAAATTAAAAGAAAAAAATTTACCACCAGTCTGTACTCTCATCTTCAACCAGAAAATTTAAAGATCTAGATGATACAGACAGTAGCAATACGACTAAGCCAGCTAGCTTTTTCCTTCACATCACGGTCAATTTTTTCAGTATCCTCTCTAGCCCGAGCTGTGCATCAAAATAAAAGTAAATTTAGTGGACCCTATAATGAGTACATGTGAATAAATTATATACAAAGTTGCATCGGTTGAACCTTTCCCTTAAGAAAAATAAATCATTGGAAAGAGAGGTTCAACACATATCCAGTGAAAGGAGAATGACAATAAGTAATCACCATTCACTATGATAGAATTATATACTTGAACTACAGATGCTGGTTTGATAAACTTCCTATATCGTTTGACTTCTTTGTCCCTTCCTTTCTTTTTGTTGGAAAGATGGCAAGGGCTGGGAGGATATTACTGTCGTTGTGTATGAAATGCAATGACTTGTAGTGCAGATATTTGGAAAATTATCATTACTAACAAAGAAAATTGTTTCATTGGATGAAATAAGTGAAATAAAAAGTTGAAGTACAATAATACATTATTTAGGTAGAGAGCTAACCATCCAGTTTGAGAAATTCAGTTCCAAGAAAAGCAACATCTTGGCGGGCACGAGCATCAAGCCTCATTATGCCTCTGAGGGAACAAGTATTTAACAGTTATTTTTTGCATCAAGACAAATTAATGTTTACTGTTATGTCTTGAATTTCTTGAAAGAGAACTAGTTAATGTTGTAAATTATACAACTATATGAACCGACATTGACATGACAGCCCATATTTAAGTCCGCTAAACATTCCATGTTACAATTCTTCATGTCTTGATTACTAAAATATTTAGACCAGTTAAAACAAGGTTTGTTAAGTAATTGAATGTATGGTGATGGTTCATAAAAAACGGAGTCATGAAAAGTAGTGGAAGCAAATTTCAAAATATTTATCGTATAAGATCAAAAACAGGTTAGTAGCAGTACCGTGAGAGAAACTTTGCATCGTTGCAAACAAATCTACATGCTTCAGCCAAGCCATGGACAACAAGAGTGTGATCATTTTTCTCGCCTTTGGTATGTGCCCTGTACACATGACAGGATCTCTAATATGTAAATTGGAGTCTCAGATATCTTATTGTGATAAAATTAGAAGTCATCGTCAAAAGGGTATGAAAGATATATTCTAGTTTGGCATACAATAAAATTGGCAACTGAAAGACATTAATTAAGGGGTACAGGTTCAGAATTAGTAAACAGCAGAAAAAATTGCAACAGATGTACCATCTTTATTTAATTCTCTTACCTAGTTAAATCAGTAATGTCATCATAAGTTTTAATACATTCTTTCTCTTCAGTATTATTTGCTCCTGTTGATTTACATGAGATAGAAGATTTCTTGGAGATCAAACCAACTGGTTTTCCATTAATGAACCAAAACCAGCCATTGAATACGGTTGATCTCTCTGTGTGGAGACATCTATGGTTCAGATGTCCATGTTCCAGTCTATGCCTTGAAAACTGTATTCTATTAATCCTTGTTGACGAGGAAAGATAATGTTTTTCATGTGATTTACAGAGAGCTGTTCTTTTAGTGACCATAGGACTGCTTGAAACATTGTTTGCAGTAAGTGCCATTAGAAAGATCAAGAGAAGAATGAGATAGGCCTGGCGGTCATTTCACTCGAAATATTTCAATTCTGTAGCAAACATTGAGAGAAAGAAGTCAGAATTTACATAGAAGTAGTGGATTTTACCATGAGTACTTATCTTACCAAAATTTTCACTCTGCAGCAGCCAAGTAAAAAAAAGGAAAACATGTATGATTTGTCTTCTAAAAAATGCAATTGAGGATTGATTAATAAAAAGGACAAAATAATCAGAAGTCCTTCAGTGTTAATCATGACTGGAACATCATCATCAAATCAAGAATGGTATAAATGAAAAAGTTTCATTTCATAGTACTTAAGAGTATGTTGTACAGGTTAAAGTATTGGTGAAGTCTATACCACTTCTTAGTGGATTACTTACAGAAATAATAATGCAATAAACTTTGAATGTTCAAGTTTCAGAAAGAGTAGTCAAGACTAAGCATGCTTCTAAGGTTGTTCTAATGAATTCTGCCTATCCATCTGTGGTATGAGTTATTTCAAATATCTGATGATATAAGCATTCGTGCAACAATCTGCACCCTATACTCTCATAAACAACATCTGTTCAATAAAGTGGCACGGCTTAATTAACTGTCAAATCTAAAAAATTTCATTAATCAACCATCTTATTTCAAAGCAACATATTGATAGAGTTTTGGTTCTGATCACAAATTCCATTATTTAAAGATACTTAAAGTAGGAAAGATAACTAAAAGGTTTGAAATACAAGGACCAAAACAATTGGATGAGTGCAATTTCTATTTTTTATATAAAACTTGAAGTCAATTGATAACCAAAACCCTGCAGCAGATGAAAATGTTGTTCGTCCCTTTTTCAATATCCGGAAGTAAATATTGATAAATGAACAACATCAACACTATTGTGATTATAAAGACTTCAGGTTTGAAGTTCAAAACTACAGATGCAGGTTTGAAGTAAATATATTACCATTTTTCATAAATACAAATTCCACACTCTTCAATGAAATTAGCCCAAAATTGACATGCCCAACAACAATTTTCATCATCGCAAGAGGAACCTCAACATTTCAACATTGAAAAATCAGACAGATCACCAAAAAAAGGGAAATTTCCGACATCATCGCACTCGTTCCCCTGTGATGCCGTAAGTTTCCAAAACACAAAAAAAGCACTCACTGTTGAGCACAACCCAAATAAACAGGGTAAATGAGAATGCCCAATTGATAAAAATGGTGAAATGCGTGGAAAGGTAGCAACTTACTTGTGTGAGAAAGACAAAGGGGGAACAGGAATGAAGAATTATAGTGGGTGAAGGTGCACTATCATCATATATGTATCATATCAGAGTGAGTGATGGAGACTGGGGGTTGAAGGAAGGGAGAAAAGCCATATAAAAAATAGAGGAGGAATGAGAACCACAAAGTGAGGGTGTGGTCCTTTAAATGCCAACAACGAAGTAACAAACAAAAACTGAGAATGGCGTAATAGAGACCATAAGGGATGGAGCAGAGAGTGTGAGAGAAAGAAAGAGAGAGAGAAGGGAAATGAAGCTCCACGTCATTTGGGGTTCAGACATGTTTAATAATTGCCCTGTTTCTTTGGACAACAACCCAACAACCTTATCTATGACAGATGAGTGGCATGTTTAGAATCTAGACTTGGAAAGAAGGGAAGAAATGAAGGTAAAACAGCAAAATTTTACCTTTTCTAAGAACTATCATTGACAAAAATGAGTTCATCATAGCAATTTTTGTTGAATTTCAATTGCAAGAACTAAATTTGACTTTAAATAAGGTAAAACTGATAGGTTGGTTTCACACGTTACACCATCCGAGGAAAAAATCATGTAACAACAAATCCCTGTTTCATTCATGGTAAAAATAATCAAGAACAAATTTGTGTTTGATTCAGGTCATATGTTAAAATTTGTTTGATAAGTAACTTCTTATTATCATGTAACCCTGAAGTTAGTGCGTAAATCAATAAATTAAAAAAAAAGTATGTAATACCACAAAAAAAACGAATTGCATACGGTTCATTATATACATATTTACAAATATATATTATGTAAAATATTTTTTTATTTTAGTAGACTTATATAATTTATTTATTTTGGTTAAAATAAAGAAAATCATAGAAAATAATTATAATTTTAAATTGAGTTCAACCTATTACGTTAATGAAAATAATCGTTAAACTTTAACCAAATCAAGTTTGAATAAAAAAAATCAACGTCGAAATTTAATTAAATTTGAATCAGTTTTTATTTTTATTTAGTCAAGCTTATAATGGTTGAACTCATTCTTGACCCTGAATTATTTTCTTTGGATATTATTGGTATAGTGAGCGCGGAAAGTCAAAAACATTTTGGACCAATTTTGTTTTTATTCCTAAGTCTAAGTTCTTATCCAACAACACAACAAATAATTTTACTGTACGGATCGTTAAAAAAAATTATCTTCCAATTTATAATACTAATAATAATAAATTAATTTTTATGTTGTAATAAACCTTTTTGTTCTTAATATAAAAAAAAAGCATTCATCTCCTCATTTATAACCATAATAACAATAAATTGTTCTTTATGTTATACTAGATTTGTTATCTAATTATCAACTCCTCATTTATCATAAAAAAATTGATCTAATTATGATATATAAAATACATCAATTTACTCAAATTTGTTAATATTTTCTTACTCAAAATTTCAAATATGAATAAACACATACATGCATCATCCCAACAACTTTGGTATCTGCATAAGTTTTATAGCACTTCTGCATATAGTCATGATTGTACATCTGAATTTTAATATTAAAAAATGTCTCAGATGTATTTCTAGAGACTGGTTTCCAAAAAAAAAATCAAAAATTATGTGACGGAACACAAGTTAATTGTATTTTGGAATGTCAAAAACAATTTCAAAAACTTGTTTGAAAAATAGGCAATAATTATAAAAAATTAAACATCAATGAGACACTCTTTCCTTTCATAATTATAGAATAAGATAAATTATTTTTTATTTTATTAATGTATACATCTTTGAGATATATGTTCTATAAAGAAATATTTAATAAAAATACCTTAAAATTACCATATGCAATTTTGATTATTTCAATATATATCATTATCTACAGGTATATTTTTTTTAATATACTCATATGGATTCCTACTTACATTTTATTTTTGTAAAGCTAAAAAAAACATTAAAAATAAGTATATATAATTTATTTGTAGAATGTCATCAGTAAGGCATACAATGGGAAGTGTAGTAACAATAGGTAATACAAGATCAAGATTAAAGGATGACGAAAAGAGAGTGCTTAAGGATGAGCCCACAAGAGAGGAAGAAAATGATGGAAAATGATCTTTGTAAAAAGTAATATTTTGTGAAACAACAAAGGTACGAATATGAATGTTATAAGCAAGGTAGTCTTTAGTATGAGAAAGAAAATGGAGAAAAATACAAGGATAGGCTCGTGGATTGAGTTTGGTACAATAAAAAGTGGTGGTGGTGATATAACAAAGACAACCAAAAACTCTAAACAGATTATGATCATTCACTTGATCATGCAATTTCTAAAAAGGAGAAAGATTGTACAAAAAGGTGTAGGAATGTAATTAATGATATAAGTTGCATGTAATAAAGCAAAAATTGTGAAAACAGTGTGACAGATTAGAATGGAAAAGAATAGCACAAGTGACATTAAGCAAATATTGATGTTTATGCTCTACAACCCTATTTTGTTATGGAGTTTCAATACAAGATGTGATGAATGATTCTTTTGAATGAAAAAAGTCATGCATGAAAATTTCTTTTCCATTATTGGTATGTCTAATTTTAATTTGGGTATCAAATTGGTTTTCAATGAGATTGATAAAATTAGTAATATGAGTACAAAATTCACTTTTATTCTGCATCAAGTAAAACCAAGTGTAGTGTATGGCGATGATGAGAAAAAAAACTATGTGCATGCATGTAAGGGGTGGAGCATGATCTCCATATGTCTATGTGAAGAAGAGAAAAGGGGTGTGCGGTTTGAGAATAACTGATAGGAATAGGCAACTTGCACTTCTTAGTATGACAAGTATTGCATACAAAAATTCTATTGTTCTTTAAACATGGATATTGTTGTTGCATAATATGAATTTGTTCAACAGAGAGGTGCCCAAGACGAAAATGCCACAAATAAACAGGAATCGCATTATATGTGGGATGCCTGATCGTGGAATTAATATTGTGAAGAGAGAAGCTATCAAGAAAATGTTGATATAATTCATCTATCACATCAACTGAACCAATTGTCATTTGGGTTGTTGCATCTTGAATAAGACAATGAACAACATTGAGTATGAGTTGGTAAGATGTAGAGGAGACAAACTTTGAAATAGAGATTAAATTGAAATTAAATGAAAGAATGTAAACAACATTGTTAAGTTGAAAAAGAGATGAAAATTTAATAACCTTGAGTAAGTGGCAGTCACATGTTGTCCAGTGGGTAATTTAACAATTATAGGATTAATTTTATAAAAAGAATGAAACAAACTGAGAGAAGAAGAAACATGATCGACTGCTCCCGAATCAAGAATCGAAGTGTTCAGTTTGTGTTATGTTTAATGCATATAAGGTGATCTCTGTTACCTGACATATCCTTGGGGAGAAGAAGAAATGGAACTTATATGAGCAACATTTGATCCTGTGCCAATATTGGGTGGTTGTTGGATTAGAACTAATAAAGTTTGATATTACTAAGGAGAGAAGCAATTTTATTTGGTCTCATTGGTATTATTTTGTTGTTCAATTTCAAATTCCTTCCTGACACTGGTTATGACAACACTGGCACATGTAGATTTGAATTGCTAATGTCTGGGAGGAAATTCATGTTTCTATAACAAACATCTACTGTGTGACCATTCCTACCATATTGAGTGCATGGTTTCCTTTTCACATAGTTTTGCTTAGTGTTTTTGTCATGTACAACAGGAAAACCATGTTTCCAATAACATGCGGTCTTGGTATGTCCAAGTTTATTTAACATCAACTTTATTTAACATTTCATCCACATAAAAATAAAAGATGAGTGCAACAAAACTCTGCAAAAAGAACTCTCACAAAAACAGAAGTACAGAAAAAAAATGAAAGAGATAGAACAGCAAAAATTGTAGCACAACAGAAAAAGGCGTAACAGGTGTACTGGAATCGTAGCACAAAAATAATTAATGAGATATCAAAATCTTTGTTAAGAATGAGACGGGAATTATCTTAAGACTGTTTCATCTAACACTTCAATGTAATTTAAGCGTATGCCCCATTCACAAGCGAACCCGATGTTTTCCCCCTTCTCTCCCTTTTCTATGATATACCCCGAATAAACAAAAACAAAGCAAACGACTCACATTCCTTCGTAAACAAACATACATATTATAATGAAGTGGACAAAAATGAATCGCGAACTCTCTATGATGTCGTTTCACCGAACAACATTCATGTTAAGATAGATCTTTAGTACTTCTCTCATTATTGCCATTGGTCATTTCGGGGATTTCTTCACATTTGAAAGTCCAGCCAGCAAAATCAGTCTCTGAAAACAAAGAGGAAGAACTTGCTTTGTAGAATGCTAAGGGAACCTGCTTTACTCTCCGCCTTATCTGCAATAATGCAAGGTTACACATACAAGACAATGAGCAATAGGTACATTCTCTTCTTCCTCATCTCAAATAATATAAGCACGTCATGCGAAGCAAAGAAAAATAGAGCAATAATATCACCTCTGCTCCAAGGATTGTTGCATATGAACCGGCACTAAAATCACCGACATTAACTTCACTTGTTTTGGCTCTCACTGTCAAATCATTCCCAAGAGACAAAGCAAACCTAAGAGCACACGCAAACATTTAAGGTTAGTATGCCAAGATCCAGATACGACAGTCGAAATAAAAGTGAGAAAAAGGAAAAGAACAACTATTAATAAAGTAACAAGTTCAAAACACTTGCCTTGAGACAGGAGGACAGTAGTGGTGAAGAATAGTGTCAATTTCCCAGAGAGAACTCCCTGCTCCAACAGATCTCATCAACCAAACAAATATAGAAAACCAGGAAATATCATGTAACTCTTACCAAGAAAGTAGTTGACTACTTGACTTCATTTTCTTAAATACTTATTAGAACTATGGGATCTAATGCAGAATATCATGTGGCCAGTACAATTGATCCACCCCGTGATGCCCAAAACTCAGACCTACGGCCGTCCAAATTTTTAAATTTAGACTAATAAAAGTAAGATATAAATGTAGAAATTTATAAAGGTCATGAAGTTTACTAACCAGAATTTTTCCTGGTCAACCAAATATAAAATTATGGCAATAGAATTTTTATAAGTACCACATCAGCCACTGCTGACAATTCAAACTTGGATACCTTTTAGTTGGGAGTGAAATGGAGGGAAGAGGGGAAAGGAGGGTTTTTTTTTAATTTTCTTGTTTGGTTCAATTTAAGGGAAGCAAGAGGAAGAGAGAAAAATATCTCTTCATCAATTATCGTTCTCCTCTAATATTGGGGGATTTGGAGTAAAGGAAATGAGATTTAAGCCATTTCAAATATTTTGTCCAATAACTCAATTAAAATTATTATTATTGTAATGATATAAAATTTAATTTTTAAAATCTCCCTCCACTCCTTGTGAACCAAACAAGATATATAACCAAAATCCCCCTTCCCCCTCCCCCTCCTTTAATCAAACAATCCATAAAAGTTGTGTACACTCACGCTAATAGGAACCAGGCAGGGGGGACTATTTTGAAATCTGAATATATCAACCCAATGATGCAGAAAATTTAATCTGTGGTCCATAATGTCATGCTTAATCTGTTTTTGTGTGGTGTGTGTGATGTACAATACAATAAAATAATCACGCAGTTTTCCAGCTTTTGCAAGGTCTGATTTGAAGCGGAGAATAGACTGAAGTTAGATTGGAAAATAGATGACAAAGATACTTACTCATAGCAGCTGACTTCTTGGGATCAGTTTCAATACTGTTAAAATGGTCAATGCCTGGTTTCTGGCAGGGTATGGCACTAGTCTTGACATTATCCGAGTTGGCAGTTGATCCTTCATCTGTTCTATGGTCACTTTTCCCTTCGTCAACACCATCTTCCTGCTCATATATCAGAAATTATGAATCATACTACAATAGAAAGAAAGAAATATTTTTCGACACATTAACAGACATATCCTAACCATCTTACAAGAGGAAGATATTTTGAAATTTGACATGAAAAACACAACCTAAGAAGAAACTTATAAAAAAAAAAGATGAAAGTAAGGTTCCTAAACTAACTAATTTCTTGACATGTACAATTCCACTTTGCAAATTCCATTCTAGATGGACACTAAGCAAAGCAGCTAGTGAATATTTTAAAGGTCCAGTCCCCTACGGAAACCCAGTGCCAAAATTATGACAGCTGGAGTGAAAGTAAATCCAAAGCATTTATACCGTCACACATTTCCTTCATTGATATATTGAAAGAGATCAGGCAGTACTACTTGTTATAAAGTCTCTTTTCGTTCCTAATCCTCTATATTTGTCTTATAATGTTCCATATAAGACCAACTCCAGATTCAATCACCTAGCCTTGCCCGACCATTCTTAACCAAGAATCCAGAGTCCTAGCTACCCGTAAAAGGAAAAAAAATTGAGCAAACAAAAAGACAGTGGCAATCATCTACTCTATATACAACCAATCTGGAAAATAAAGCTCATCAAAAAATTTCAAAGCTGGAACAGTATGATCATGTGTTATAGGCCACAGCTAACATTTTTTCTCACATATCAGCGATTGCATGGTTAAGCAACAATCCAATCCACAAAGCCAACATATAAGACAACAGTTGAACAACCTCATTGAATGCAATAATAACTTAAAACAAACAGAAAAGTCAGTTCAGAACATGACATATAGTCTTTTACTGTCTTTCAAATGGAGTCACGGCCATATAATGAGCCAACAGACTGTACTTTAAATGCTAAGAAACTATAAATTATGTTTTATTTTAATTTAGTGTTAAGAATCATCAAGTCTTAAATAAGTGTCTTCAGCTGTTCAATGACCAATTTGCTTTTAGAAAAATTGTCTCTAACACTGAGGATGCAATCAAGAAACCAAAAATTAAAGCATTAGGCAACAAATTCAAATGAAAGGAAACTTATTTACCCGGTGCACCAAACAGTTTACTGAAGGATGTCTCCGCAAAATATTGTGAATCAGAGCCGTAATAACTAATGCCCCTGAAGGAGGAACTGAAAGCAACAACCTACTCAGTTTCTTCGCAAAGGAAGCAGCCAGGTAAGCTGGAAGAAGAGGTGACTTGAGGCAAGAATCAAGAAGCTGCAGTAGGAAGTTGTATATTGTTAGCAAGCAGCTAGTGCATAGGATTTGCATGACAAAACCTTTCTAATCATTCACTTAATCTCTACAAATTTGGCTTGCCAACTGACTTAACTTCCATCATCCAGATTTGAAAGCTCAAAAAAATTATAGTTAAAATATAACATTTCATAGAACATTAATGTCCTTCATACACCTGAACAGAGCATTTTTTATTCAAAATTCTACTTTTCTCTATTTTTACCTGTCATAAATAAGTGAAAAAAATAATTAACAAAGATTTACCTGGAAAAACCTTGCTCGATGTTTTGCCATGAAGGTAGATGGAACTAAGAGGGCATATAGTTTTTCATAGAAATTTGGGTATTCCAAACCATACTGGGTCATTAGAACAAAAAGGCTGCTAAGAGCCATCACACTGACTACACCACCAACATCATATGATCTTGTTAAGAAATCACTGCACACAATAAAAAGTAACATGATACTAGATTCAACTTCTTGTTATAATAAATTGCTAACTTTGTAGAGCAATTGATACTTACCATAACATGATGGGATTAGAGAGATGAGGAATAACAGCCTGGTGAAGATTAACAAGAACCTGAAATAAATAAAAATAATATGCACATATTAATGATATTGAAAGGATTAGAGACAAAACAAGTCACAGAAGACAGTAGCGCTCTAGTACCATGTTAAGGAGGGAGAAATTAAAAAGGAATATAATGAATTTTGTATGTTGGGTACACACATAAGTATTCCTATTTATAATGCGGAAGAAATTCAATAATAATGAATAAAATCAATATATAAATATTTCCGTATCAAATCATGTCATATCTCCCTTTTAATGTGATCAAATCATATCTCTAACATAATCAACTCATATCTCTAACTCTCCTTCTCAAGCTGGAGCATATGTCATATGAGGAAAGTTTGTGCAAATGTTATTAACATTAGACCTCTTCAGAGACTTCGTAAACATGCCAACCAGTAGGTTGTCGAAGCTCACAAAGTAGAAAAATGACAACACTAATAGATATTTTCCAGACAAGACTTTCAAATCATGTTTTTAAAATAATCAATTCGTATCTCTGACAAATCTTATTGTGCACATAAGCAAGCAGGTACATGCGTAGACGGCATAAGAACATACACAGGTGCTCATGCAAGGTCCTGAAATATTTATGGACAATTAAAAATGGACTACACCTAATTATTCCTACAAACTAGCTCAAAGGAGCCGAATTACCTGAGTTCTATACAGAGTATCCTTGGGTCATCATAACACAATCCTATCACGCTCAAGACTGAATATCTATAGTGTGAAATTTGTAAGATTGGACATTGTAGTTGAGCCAATATCATATCGAGATAGGCCTTAATACCATATTAGAAATGGACCGGTCCCAAGTCACTTTCAAAATCAAGCTCAAAAGAGGAGGATTACAAAAGTCTTAATAAGAGTATTTTAGTCACATTCCTAGTCAACGTGAGACATCTTAATACAACCACCTCATGCCCAAGACTAGACTTCTAACTTCAACGAAGTGAAATTTAGAAGACTAAACATTCAACACAAGTGACAAGATATGAAAACTAGATAGGCTATAATACTATATAAGAAAGGACAAGGCCTATCTCAAAAGCTAGATGAAAGGAGAGTCTTATAAGGAGTATTCTTACCATATTCCAAGCCAATTTGGGACATATTAACGTCAAATAATCAAAATTACACCCAAATAACAGTATTCTACTAAAATCAAGTTTATTCCTTCTACTATATGCTCCTTGTGCCCATCCCAAATACAAAGAAGTATTGAAGTAGTTTACCTTCAATAAACTTGAAGACCTGTGTTTTGAGTATTGGGATAACAAAGACAAGATATGATCAAGCCAATGCATGATTACAATTTAATTGAGTAGTTCATTTAACATTACCCAAAACATATAGTTGATTTAAGAATCTTATTGCAACTAAGGTGTTTGTGACCATAAGAAGAATGTTTAAGATCCGTAGATTAATAAAGGTTCAGAATGAAAAAAAAAATATGCACAAACTGAATTAATCTGTTCCCCTGCAGAAAACAGCAAAAAAATGTATGAATGAACTAATGACTAGGACATTGATAGAAAGTTGGTATCGTTACTAGAAAGGCCATAATTTCCTCACAAATAACAAGTTTTCCTCTTTCTTAACCCTCCTTATTTATAGGCAACATGCGTCATTTATTTGATTAACTAACCTAAAATGTTGTAACTGCCCAACTAATGTGTATCTATCAGCCTTCTAGCTAGCAATGATTCAATATCATGATTACTGTAGTAAAATTGGAGGGTATTAGGAATAAGGAAACAGAGTACATATAGAAACCATCTTAACTCCAAAAAAACAACAAATATCCAGAACCACAGCTCTATTGGTTAAAGAAACTTACTGGCGAACCTATCAATAAAGTAAGGTCCCAGTATTTATATGGAAGGGAAACCCAAATTTTCGTTGTACCACACCATTGTATTTATGAATATTATGTTAAAACTGTAATGTTACATGTAGGAACATAGGAGCCAACGACTTTAAACCCATTTTGGTTCTCATTGCAAGATTATCAGGTAAACATGCAAAATCAAGGGATCGGCAATTCTCAGTTTTAGATCCATTGACACAAAGATCCAGTTTTACAAACCAGCACAGAATGGTTTCTTTTATAAAACAAAGCATCATTTTGCCCTAATCATTCATCTCTGCATGTGAAACAGCATCCACATGCAGCTCTCCTCCTTTTCTAAATTGTCTCCCCGGAAAATTATTGGAGAATGGAACAGAAAATGTAAATTAGAATTCTCTCCCAGGAATTCCCCTTCAAAAAGGATTTCTCCTTTCACTAACACAAACTATCAAATTCGTGGAATGCCCCCATCAATCCAATTTCCCCTGTTTATAACCAAACTCTTTTAACGAGTCCAACTAAGAGTTTTCCTTTTTCAACTCACATTATAACAATGGAGACCATATGGACAGTGATGATGACTACTGTCATTATTTAAATGATTTAAGTGCAGGTTGTGATTTAAAGAAAGTTTTTCACACATTTCGTATCTCTACTAGGATCATACAATGCATGTCACAATCCCACCATTTGTGTTTCTTCCCCCCTTCTGCCCGTACATTGAATCGCACGACAGCCTTGAGATATCTTAAACATGGAATTTATACCATGTTTCAGCTATATTCCAATTTCAAAAGCATAACTATTAGATTACCTCTTTGTAAACATCAAGTGGAAGTGGCAATCTAAGAAATGCAATCCAAGCTTTTGTAAATTTTAACTTCATCTTCTTGGCAATTTTGGCGGCTGACAATACCTATAGGTGTAATATGAAAAAAGACAGTAAAAAAACTAGACAAAAATGACGAGAGGTTAAATGAGAAGGTTCTACAATATATAAAATCATTAAAATAAAGATAACAAGACCAATAGGAAATTGGAGGATACGTGATGCTCAATAATGAAAAAAAAAGGGGGAGTAAATAACTTAGCAAAGAGTATGGAATAATAACTGACATTTTTGTTAGGCTTCTTGGACTTCAGCAACTTATCATCAACACTCACATCTCCAGAAAGCTGCTTATGGTCACTTTCTGATGGCGGACTTTCTATGGACAAAAAACCCAAATTAAAAATACAGGTACACTTCTATAGTTCCTTAGTCTAGAAAGAAATAGCATTAACTACACAGTATTAAAGGAGGAGGGTGCAAGAAAGCATAGAATATTATGATACATAGCCTTTTAAAAAACCAAATGTCTAACAAGTAAATGAGAACTCACCTGAGCTGCTCCACATTTCCAAATCAGATGTATTATTTGAGCCTTGAAGAGGGGGAACGTGCGATATAGTATAATACATATTGTGGATGAAACACTCCATGCTGAAAATAGTACGTTTTCAACTTATCATCAGAACAAGTATTTAAAGTAAATTATTCATCTCCTAGTTTCATAACTTGGACCTGTATTGTCTGGCAGAATTCAGATAATTACAACTTTCAACTTGAACCATACAGCATTGAGTTGCAAAATTAAATACATTGCCTATAGGCTATAGCATGTTGTAAGCATGGTTTATGAACAAAGAAAAAGGAAATAATTAATTTACACTAATAATAGGCTACCAAAAACAATGATCTACAAACATATATTGACAAAGGAAGGAAATAGAAAACCATAGAAGTAGCTTCAAAGCAATGGTCATAGATCTTACTAACTTTGAGCTCAATTGACTTTCATTGGGGCCATCTGCACTTGCAATTTTATCATCTGACAAGGATAAGCAAACAAATTATCCAATGGACTAATATTCAAAATGGTGAGAAATTAAAAATATAATACACAAGTCTCCTGTTTGTAATTTCACATATTAAAATCTGGACGACTAAGACAAAAGACAGGCTAGAAAAGCACCTGAGGCATCTTTGCCTTCCAAAGTAGTAGCCAGCTTTTTTAGACTTATATATGTAAAATAGCTGCACCAAGTAACTTGATAATTCAGCAAACAAACGAAACTCCATAACCAACATGAGTTATTCACTAAACACTCGCGCAGATAAAAATAAACAGGAATATCGTGTCGGTGAATCAAGGACTAACAAATTCGTCCCGATAACACAAGCTACATAAATTAGCCTTCCGTAACAGGGGCTAAGAGTGAAACAATATATTCCATAAATAATAATAATAATAATAATAATAATAATAGCAAAGAACCATGCTAAAAAAATTGAAATGAACGAATAGTTAGTATAGAAAAACAAGGTCAACATTAGAGCCATACCGAACATCAATATACTTGAAATACTTCGACTCCAGTAGATCCACAAAAAACGTAGCGGGACTAGTGGAGCGAACCTGATAGCACAAACCCAAAACCAACAAAATCAGATCGAAATAACAACAACAACAACAGTTATCAACAAAATTGGCATAACGTACAATGCTAAGGAGAAGTTTGTGGTACAAAGCAGAGTGGAAGGCGCCGCCATTGGCCACCTTCACGAACTCCATGAGCGTGTCCAGCACGAGTTCCTTGAGCGTCTCGTCGGACTGTGGCGAGGCAAGAATGTCGAGGAGGGACTTGAGGAACTCATCGAATTTGGAACGGAGCCAGGTGAGGTAGATGAACTCGGACTGGTCAGCGGCGGAGGGAGCGGCGGAGGAGGAGGAGGAAGGGAGCTTGGGTAGAAGAGGGAGGAAGAAGGAGTGGAGAGAAAGGAGGGATTCGAGGACGTGGTGCGGAGGAGAAGAAGGGGAAAGGAATGTGAGGAGAAGAGGGAGGTTGTTGATGTGCGAGGCAGAGGAGAGAAGCTGGTTCCCTAGGGTTTTCAGCTCTGCGACGCCGTATCGTCCTTTCTTCTTCTTCCTTGGAGGATCCACGCACGCCATGGTTCGGCACAGAAGAGGAACCGCAGCAGCACAAGGTTTAGTAGAATTGAGGGTTTGGGTTTTAGACAGAGGGAGTTAATTAGTTTAATTGAATTTGCGTTTTACTTTTGCTCTGTGCTAACTGTCCCACGCTGCTTTGGGTCAATAGGTTTTGCTCTCGGTCGATACCAGGTCCACTTCAACGTAATAGGTCTATGAACAAGTAAATCTAAAAAAAATAATCAATCAATGAATATAAAAATATATAGACTTAAATAAGATTCACTTCCTAATTTTTTTCTGAAATTAGATATATAATAAGATATTTTTAAATTTCAGAAAAATAATATATTAAACATACAAAATAAAATTAGATAAATATATTTAAACATAGTACTTAAGTGTGTATATATATATATATATGTATATATATATATATATATTTTGTTTGTTAATAAAAAAAAGTTTTCACACGTATCGACTTTAGAATAATTTTAAAGAAAATAATTTATCTTTTAACTATTTTTTTAAACTAAACTAATATTTTAATAATATTTGAAGTATTATAACAAATTACAGTTTTTTAATGCATTCATTAATCAATTAGTTTATATGTAAAATATGCCGAAATATATGAGAAAAAATTGGGTGGTAAAATTGATATATACAAAAAAGATGATATAACAAACAAGTTGTTACGCATTAATATTATAATATATTTTTTAAGTGTAAAAGAAAATAATTTACCTTTTGACTGTTTTTTTGACAAGGAAATAATATTAAATTATTGAAATCGATTAATTTATATGTAAAATGTGCCGAAATATATGACAAAAATTTGGGTGGTAAAATCGATATATACAAATAAAGATGATAAAAAAAACAAGTCCTTAGGCATTAATATTAATTTACCTTTTTTTTATTAATATTAGTCCTTAGGCATTGATATACTTTTTAAAATGTAAAAGAAAATAATTTACCTTTTAACTACTTTTTGACATGGAAATAATATTTAAATTATTAAAAACAAATTATATATTCTTATTATACTTTGTTACTTATTAACTTGTTTGTAGAATGCACCGAGATGTGAAAAACACTTGGATGATAAAATAGACAAAAATGATAATAATTAAATAATAAAATGTGTAATAAATATTTTATTTTAAACTTAACTAGTATTTTGAAAATAAGTTACTGTGTTCTATTGTAACTCAAATTGATATTTCAATTACTTGTTAATACTCCATATCAATGAAGTAATAAAAAAATAGTATTTTAATTTATTGTTAAAATAATTTTGTTATAATTTTATTTATTTTATTTCTTATCTCCAACCATTTTAGGTTGTTGCTATAATAATTTTAGTAAATATATTTATTTTTTATGATTTTAATTCATTCTTTATTAATGTTAAAAAATAACTCAGACATTTATATAAAATCTTATTAATGTTTACATTAAGGTGAAATTATACTTTTTCAACTTCTTATTATATAATTAATATATATATATTATTTTATCTTTTATAACATTATACATTTATCGACTCGTTTATTTTAAAAAGTTGACTATTTTAAAATAAGAAACACTTAAAGAATAATAAAATATAATATTAATTAAAACTGAACATATCCTTAATTTTTATTCGTACAAAGTAATTGTCAGTATATGTGTGTTAAAATATAAAAAAAAAATATTATCAATTTATTTTCATTATATCCATATAGATGTATATTATATTTATCATTTATCTTAATAATAATAAACTGTGTATATGATTTTCTAAGGAATAAAACCACACAAAATAAAAGTCTTAGAAGTGTATCAGAACTATCATTTTGTACAAGTGTGATAACATATTCTAATGGGAGAAGTGCATCTTTGACTTATATTTCTTTTTCTTCTTTTAAGGAATGAGATATTTCTGGGTGGAGGACACAATTTTGAAGACTTGTAAATTGATATAACAATGATAAAATTCCATAAGTGAAATATATCTTTTATTCTCATGTTATACTTCAATAAAAGACAAAGAAAAACAATTTATAAAATTCCATAAGTGGAATATCTCTCTTATTCTCATGCTACTTCAACAAAAGATAAAGAAAAACAATTTAATAGATTTCAAAAATATTTTTAAAAGATTGTAAATTAATAATTTTTTTAAGACCTTAGAACAAATACTCACACCAGCATAATTTAAGAATGAGTTGTTATTCAAGAAAATGAGACTCATAAAGGAAAAAATTATTGAGTTGAAGGTCGATTGTAGTGTTATCATTCAAAAGTCTTTGCCTATAAAATCTTATCATGTAGACAGTTTTATTATCCAATGACCATAAGTGTTTTTCCTATGAGAAAGACTTTATTAGATTTGGAGGTTGGCATCAACTTAATGTCTTTTGTTATGATGAGGAGAATATGTGACTTAGAGGTTAGACATGCCATGGTGACATTACAATGGGTTGAAAAATAAATTAAGTATCATCATGGTGTTGTTGAAGGTGTCTTTGTCAAGGTGAAGAAATTTATGTTCCTTGTGGACATTGTTCTGATGGATACAAAAGAGGATATGCAAGATTCCTTAATACTTGACAGACATTTCATAAAAATTGCTAAAGTTATAATTGGTGTTGATGAAGAGAAGCTCAGAGTGAGATCTCAAGATCATGAGGTGATTTTTAATGCTTTTGAGGTTTTACTACATCCCAATGACAAGAAAGATTGTTCAATGTTAGATGCATCAAATGAAACCTTTTTTAAGCTTTCCACGTTGTAGATAGAAGAGGAAGTCAAGGTTCACCCTGACATGGTTATAATGAAAAATAAACTCAAACTTTACAACCAATTATGTTATAGCTCCAAGATTAAACTCCTCCCTAAAATATTAAAGTTGAAATGGAAGTTTGAGTTGTCAAGGAAATCAAAGTTGATGGTACTATATAAATTGAAAGTTCATATTACAAAAGAACCAAAATTGTCATAAGTAAAAGGTCAAAACCATATTTGGGTGGTGAAGTAGAAAAAATCACTCATCCATCATGATAAAAACATGTGTCAAGTTGGTGATGTTAAACAAACACTTTCTGGGAGGCAACCTGTATCTAAATTGTTCTTATTTAATTTTAGTGTGTTACAATTAAGTGTTATTTTTTATGCTTGTTTATAACGTGATAATATACTTTTTTTTTATTGTGTTTGTCATAGTTATTTTGTTCTCGATGTTTGTGCATAAGTTGTCTAGTGCAAGGATTGCAAGGTTGAGAGAGTGAAGTAATTTTTCGATTCTATAGACTTTGAATGTATATGAAATAGTAAAAATAAAGGTTAATTGGGCTAAAAAAAACATATAATCAAACCTAAGCACCTCAGTCATTTTAAAAAAAACTGCCTCTAGAAGACTCAAACAATGTGTGAACAACCCAATGCCCAACCTAATTCTCAAATTTTGGCCATTGGAAGCTTCACGCTCAACCTATGTAACACCATGTCAGACACAATTTCACTTTGTATTCTCTAGGAGTACAATGCCCAACCCTAGCTATCTTGAGCTCAATAACAACACCAATGATGATCGCTTCAAGTTATAGAATATTTTGTGCTCAACGCGATCTCTTAAGGGTTTAATGTCACGTCAATTCGATTCAAAAGTTGAATTGGAGAGTTCGTAGTACGATATCCAATGGTATATGTGGCGTCATTGATGCCCACATGGGTTGAACATGACATTTTTCTTTTTGGACTCATTAGGTAATTTTTTACACGGCGTCCAACACCATTTTTAAACAGGAAATGAAAGGAAAGCAAACATCTCTTCTCTCCCTTCTAAACCCTAACTTATCTTCTCCCTAAAATAGTCAATTTCTCAAATTATCAAATCCATAAACTTGGCTCCCTGAGACAATCACTCTTTCATTCGCTTAAGAACCTTTTTCACTCTCCACACCTGCATTTCGCTCGAGTAAACTTTCTTTATTTTTTATTCTCCTTTATTTGTGTTTGTGATGTTTTTTTGGTTGTGTTTCATGCAATGATGTTATGCCTTTTTTTGGCCTGGCTGTCTTATTATTTAGTTGTTTTATTTTCTTATGCCTTTTGTTTTCTTTTTGGATTTAATTATGACCTCAAAATGTGATTTCTCATGCACAAATATAACATGTGGTGTCTAACCATGTTGTTTTATATTTATTAGCGCCTAACGAGATGAGTGTAGTTGATGCATTAGAATTTTATTAATAGTGTTTCTCTTAATTTTCTATAATATCTTTATCTATATTTCTCTTTGTCGATATTGCATACTTTCTCTCTTTCTTTTAATTGATTAAATTTGTTCTTACATACATTTTTTTTTCTTCATCATATATATATATAGGTAATTTTATCTTTTTTTATTTAATTTAAATGTTTTATAATTATTGAAATGGGGATTTTTAATCTCTAGTTTATCTCTTCATCTTATTGTTTTTTTTAAATAATAATATTTTTTTTAGTTGATGCTATAATATTTTAGAAAAATAAAAAAATATAAACTATCCATAAATAATTTATTTTAATTAAAAAATACTGTATTGTGAATTTTGAGGTGTTACGTTTCCTCCTAACTTACAAAAATTTCGCAAATTTTATTATTGAATTTTTTATAGAATAAAACATATAAAGATATTTTTCTTTAATTTTTTCTGTTAAGGTAACATCTCCAATGACTTTCCAAATGACTTTCACAAGTGGAAATTTTTTATCTTTTAAATGTTTAATCTTCATGTTCAAAATATGTACAAACATTGCTTTAAGTGTAAGATTATCATTTAATTGTGTTGTATAAGATATTATTATATAAGAAGAGTCAAAAATGTATTTTTTTAATTAAGACACATAAAACACGTTGTGAATACTAAAAAGAAAAGGAGGTAAAGAAACTTGATAAACTGTTGGACCATTTTTTACGAGAATTTGATAAGGACTAATGAATTAGATAGTGAATTTCTTCCATCTACCAATATCACTTATTGGTGTGGCTTTCAAGAGCACATGATCACCTTTTTGGAATTCAAGGGGTTGTTTTTTCTTATCAGCATAACTTTTCTATCTAATTTGAGTTTCTTTCAAATTTGTCCTAATCATCTTGATTTTCTACGTAGTTTGTTGAACCATGTCAAGACCTAATATTAAATCTTCTCTAACCTCAAATGCTATAATGGAAATTGTTGTTGTAAGTGAATTCAATCAACAATGGATGTCAATTCCAACTACAAGAGTCCTTTTACACAAGATTTCAACAAATCTTCCAAGGATTAGATGATCCTTTATGAGTATCCATTTGTTTCGGGATGACAAATTGAGCCAATATGAAACTTAGTCCATAGGCCTCGATGTAAACTCTCCATAATTTAGAAATAAACTTATGGTCATTGTCAGATACTATACTGGATGGAACTCCGTGCAACCTTACAATATCTTTTATGTACAATTAAGTAAATTTTTCCAATGAATATCTAATGTTGATAGGTAAGAAGTGAGTTGATTTTATTAGGCTATCTAAGATAACCTACATGGAATCAAATTTTTTAATTGTTCGTGGTAAGCCAATTACAAAATCCATCATTGTGGTATCCCATTTCCACTCAAGTATATTTAAGGATTTTAACATTCTTGCTAGCTTTTAAGGTTTTATTTTAATTTTTTGGCAAATTAAATTGTTGTTATATATTGTGTTACTTCCTTTTTTCATTTTGGGCCACCAAAACATTTTCTTGAGATTTTGAAACATTTTTGTTACACCTAGATGCATGCTCAATTTACTACTATCCGTTTCTTCTAAATTTATATTGTTACTCTCTATATCATGAAATACACACATTAAATATCAAAACCTCTTTCCCATTTTTACCTAATTTTCTCCATTATTTTGTCCTATCAACCTCTTTTTTTCTTTTGAATAAATTCAATCACTTACTTAGGCCACATGTATTTGTTTGTGTAGGTCACTATTACATGAGTTTAACCATGTTCTCTTTACCTCAACTTTCTCTTAATTTTTTATAGTCTCTTTACCTCAATTTTGTTTTTCACTCACTCTTGTATACTTTATCTCCTTAGCTCACTCTGACAAATTTTTCCTTTTTATACACTCCTTCCCTTTATTACATATATTACACATTTTTCTTTTTCATTTATTTTAAATGTTTTGTAACGATAGAAAAAAAAAGATTTTTAATCACTAGCTTATTTATTCTTGTACAAGTATACAAGCTCATTTTATCACTTATTTTTTTTAGTTGGTGTTATAATATTTCAAAAAAATAATAATAAAAAGTATATAATTTAATGCATTGTATTTAAAAAACATTGTATTATACATTTTGAGATGTTACATACGACAAAGTTGAGGTTGAAACAATTGATGATGCAGTTGAAGAAGCAAATGACCACACCATGACATTTAGGACATGTTTGTTTTGAAAGAATGCTACTTATTTGAATCCATAGTTTTGCATAGAAGAGAAGGAGATGATATACTAGTGAACATTAAATATTATCTCCCCTTCTTAAAATTAAGAGAGGCTCATGGAAAGTCAACTTACCATTGTGGTTTTTTTCAATTTTGCCTTTTTTTTTTATGTGGACACAGTGTTTATTTTCATAGGACCATGCATGATTTCATATTCTTTTTAATGCATTTTCACACTTTTTTTACATTTTTTATTAATAAAAATTATACTTCATTACAGATATTAGTTATTACATAAATTTAACTAACACAAATATTTTAATAAAATGAAATAATAATAATAATAATAATTAATAAAAGTAATGATAAAATAATTTTTTAATAAAAAATATGTAGTTATTTATAATAAACAAATCATATAATAATAATAATTATAAATATAATAATATTATTTACATTTAATACAAAATTATTTTCTAATTATAATTTAATTTTTATATATATATATCCATAAATTTACATGTAATTTTTTTTAAGTAACTCATATTTTTTTTTTGAAATTAATTATTCAACTATATCATAAATAATTTATATAATTTCAATTCACTCAAATTTAAACAAAAAAAACCTAATATTTTTTTTTTTTTTTTAAAGACAACTATAAATTTGTAATCTTACATTTGACACCTTTAAAAAAATCAAAATACCATCACAATCCCAATCCAAACTTTATTTACATTTTTCTTTCAAATTTTCACACATTCACTCTCTCAAATCCTCACACTTCCACTCGTCAATCCAAACACAACCTTAAAATTTGATGGAAATTCACACTATTGAATGCCTTTTTTATTTTGAGAAGATAATCACATTTTGCATTTCTATTTTGTAGTTTAAAATTGTGTGAGTTGGTTAGCTTGATAAATATGATGATATCATTGATTTAATGATTTATGCTTTGTTTGGATTGGGGAGTGGAGAGTTGAGCGTGTGGAGGAGTGAAAATGTGAAGTTTTGAGAATAAAGTGTAAAGAAAGTTGAGGGTGTTTACATTGGAGTATGTTAAAGTGAAAATGTGAAAAAAATTTATTTAAATATGTGAGTGATGTGATAGTAATAAGAATATTCTGAATTATTTAGAATTATGTAAATTATAAGATTACAAATTTACCTTTGTATATAAAAAAAGAAGAAATAAATGATAATTAATTTTGTACACATTTTAGTTAATTAAAATAATTTAAAATTTTAATCATAAATAAAAGAATAAAATAATGTAGAATTAAAATAAATAAATAAATAAATAAATAAATTTAAAATTTAAATATAATTATATTAATTTTCATTTTATTAATTTAAATTAATTTTGTTAGTTAATTTAATGTATTTAGATAATTTTAATATTATTTATGATTCTTTAAATTATATATATTAATTTTGTAATATAATTAATTTCTCTTATAAAATATATATATATATATAATATTTTTATTTTATTATAATTATATTTCTATTTTTATAATTTTAGTTATATTTTTTTATGTTTTATTATATCTGCAGTGAATAATTTTAAAAAAAATATAAACGTGGAATTTGATTAATTTATAGTAATTCTTTGAGAAGTAGCTTTCAGCCCCCTCTCACTTACTTCTTTGTTGTCCCACCATCTTCCATTTGCAGATCCAAATAGGCCATGAGTTCTGCAAGTAATTGATGATAATCTTTTGTGCTGGTTTCTGATTGAAATTTTATCATGAGTGTATTTAGTAAAATCAATAAACTAGCTACTAACTTATAATCTAGTTTGACATCCCTAAAATAATTTATTTTAACATGTTTTAACTTATACATTAAAAGCTATTTTGACTACCTTTTAACTTATTTTATTATTTTATACTAGATTCCGTTATATTTTAATACATTTCTTTATTATTCTTAATTTCCTTTTACCTATTATTTGCATTATCAATTGAAGTGATTGATATTTGGTTAAATGGTACTAGTTGAAAATTACACATAATGAAAATTCTAAAAGAAAAAGTCTGTAATAGTAGTTTAAATTAAGCACTAAAAGTTTAAAATTTCTAGAAAAATCAAATTATAATTACATAATTATTTATATTTTTGTATAAAATAAAAGGTTTATTTATATAATATTACGTCCTTTATATCAATTGGTTAATAATTTATTTTACTAATATTTTTAATTCAATATTAACTACTAACTTGTTTTTTTGTCATTAGCTTTTTGAGCTACTAACTAGCTCAATTGGTAATTAACTTATTAGTTTTTTTTTTTTTTTTTTTTTTTTTTTTTTTTTTTTTTTATTTTTTTTTTTTTTTTACTTTTCAATTTTTTTTT
>Ga0123342_1000290_pt1 | contig 74143 bp, 37 predicted proteins | sample Turbeawhitnodule_FD_89960 | JGI IMG/M metagenome (GOLD analysis project Ga0123342, IMG submission 89960) | Root nodule microbial communities of legume samples collected from Mexico - Turtle bean Mexico white nodule | ecosystem: Host-associated > Plants > Roots > Nodule | place: Mexico: Nepantla... | reverse complement strand
ACCTCCCCCCCCCTCCTTTCCCCCCCCTTTTTCCTTTTTATCAATTTTCTAATCCCCTTTTCTCTTTTTTTTTTTTTTTTTTTTTTTTCTCAAATCACAACTATTATGGTTTTTGTATTCTTTAGAAGTAAGTTTTTTTATGGTTGACAGAAATGAAACTGAGTTCATTAATCAATAGCAATATTTTAGACACTGTTTAATGAGTTTAGGCTTGGTGCCATGTTAAGTTTAATCTGGCTAGAAATTGAATTAGAATGGGGGATTGGGTCAATGGCATTATGACATTGTCGTGTTCTTTTCATTTCTGTTAAGGTCTATGTTTTTTTTTTTTGCGTTTGTCTTGTTTTGGAAAAAAGTTGGGGAGGTTAAATGATAATGATCTTAAAGCTAGAGGAATAGTTTGTAGACTGTTTTAAAGAAAGAGGAGTAGCTTGTGATTTTTGTGTTGTTGTTACAAAGAAGGCTGTTATATGACTTTTAGTTTCGCGAAGTTGTCAAAAGAGTAGAGGTATAATAAAAAAATACTTGGTGGGAGTTTTCAAGGGAGATCTCACGGTAAATAATAATCTTGAAGCTTTAGTTTGACAAATGGCGGTGTATGATCCATGTTGCAGACCTTAGATAGTGAATAGGACTCTATTGTTGCATGTGTGAGATTGATTCTGACTTAGTGGTGGGAGGTTTGGGAAGTTTGCATGAGGTTGTAGGTTCACATCTCGTTACTGCCATTGTATAACTCTTCATTGTTACTTTTGGGGAACTGGGAACACTTTTCTTGATACTTACTGTAATTTTATTACCTTTTCTGTTCAACGCTTTGGCGTTATTTGATGCATATCAATGTGAGTGGTTTTTGACGTTTTTGAGGTTCTAGTTGTAAGTGTTGATTACTGTTTCCAATGCCTTTCTTTGGAACTGTGGTTGTAATGCATTACCAACTATTTGAGATATTGATTCTGTTGTTGAATAACGTGATCATATAACTCCTGTGTTGTTTGACAGCAGTATCCTTTGAAGTATGCTATTCTGTCGATCCGTTTAAAGTCCAGTGGCATAGATGGTCACATGCTGCTACTGTCCCTTATGAGGCACCGGATGCCCAGAAAGGCCAAAAAAGGGTTCCAAGAGATAAAAGGAGAGATATGGTGGAGCTTTTTGTGAACAAGTATTTCTTGGTTTCTTTTAAAGCTGAAGCTTTATTTAACATTTTATGAGGTTTCCTGCACTATGTTTCATCCTGCCATGTTGGTGTTTCGATTATTCAAGGATTCTCACATCACAGATACCTGACCTTTTCAGACTATTTTCACATGTAGTTAGAATTAAAATAGTTTGGGATATTGTATTTTGTCCCTCTTTTCTTTCATATTTTTTAAATTTTTTTTATCATAAAAAAATCAATGCATTGAAAGATTCAATCAGTACCAAATCCAATTTTTTGGATTTAAAATTCAATCCAATTAATTGGATATGCATTAGTATTTGTTTGGATTTTAATAGATCTGAAATCAGTGTTCATCCTAAAACATCATTTGGTCAAGAATTTATTTTATTAGCCTTGGCCTAAGAGTCACTGGCTCGAACACAATTAGGAAGTCATCATCTTGCCTTGACCAAGTGTACAGCTTGACCTTGATCCTGGCGTTGCCCGCAAGAGCTCGACCTTGATATCATTAGTTCGGGCTGGGCTGGGATGTTGTCTGTTCGGCTTTGTCTGGGATGTTTTCGCTTTTACTAATTAGTATATGCTAGTGTTCAGAAGATTATCAACAAAATCCAAATCTGTATTCAAAACCTACTGTTAGGTACCAGGAGACATTCATCCAAGTGGAAGGGATTCAAAAGCAAACGACCCTGCTTCATATTTAAAACAAGAAAAAAATTACATTTTTATTGTATGTTAATAAATTATAAGGGGTAATAAAATAGATTATGGGTAGTAGGAATTAAAAAAATGATATATTGAATTTTTCTTGTGCCCATGCTTGATCTAAATGCTTGTTTTTTATTGATCAGTCATCCTTTCTTCTGATCCTTTTGTCTATGGCTCACAGTAGAATCACATGATTGCATATATACTATCTTAGTTCACATTGGAGAATTCTATATATGTACTTATCTCGCACCTTTGTGCTAGTTTTATTCCTTGAGGTGCAACAAAGGGGGTTCTTAGGGACAGGAAAGGAGATAATTTTGTGTCTGTTCTGTTGTGAAAAACTGGATTTTGATAATTTACTTAAAAAGAGAATTTTGTGTGGATATTCTTAGAACATCCCTTATTTTATTCTTGAAGTAATGCCAACATTAGAAACACTGTCATTGTTTATGAATTTTGGTTAACTATTCAATGATTGAACTTCACTTGTTGAACTGTTTCTTATTACTTATTATGAAATAACGTTCTCTCTGTAGGTATAGAGCAGAGAATCAGGGGAAATTCCCTACAATAACAGATGCCCAGAACCAAGTTGGTGGCAGTTTTTATGCTATCCGGGACATCATTCAGGAATTAAAATATAAGTCTAAAACAATTTCTTCACATCATAGTGTGAATGAGATTTTGGTGGAAAAGCAATTTGATGAGAGTAAACATCCCACCACCAAATCTGTGAGTGTTTCATCTGGTAATATTGAGATTGCAAAATACAATGCTATCCAAGATGGTTCTCAATCGTTAGGTTTGAATGACAAGGAGACTGTGAACACTGGATATGAGCATCATGAAGGAAAGAGAGAGGCACATACATCCATTGGGGAAAGGAGGTTGTTTGAAGAAGTAGAAATCATGCCTATATCAGTAAGCGTTGCATTAAGAACGATTTATTGTTGTTATGAATATATTAAATATAGTAGTTAAGATAAGCCATGCTTCTAGGTCTACTTGATTAGATTATGAATTTTGTTAAGGGTGTGCAAAATATCCAAATTATCAAAGCCACCAAATCACTTCAACTCCGTTTTAATGAATTGGTTTTATCTGGGTTGCAATCTGGATGGATTGGATAAATTTTATTTAAGATTATAATGGATAGGATAAAAAACCATTAGCCCATTTTGTTCCACAAAAAATTTAATTAAAAATCTGATCTTCTTAATAAAAATCCAATTCAATCCATCCATTAACAAGTTTTTCATGAATGGATATCCAGTCCATGAAAAACTAATAACTTTTTATATATTTTCAGAAGTTTTCAAAAATAATTTTGTAAACAAATTTAAAAATATATTCTTGAAAACTTTTTAAAAAGGCAAACTCAAGAAAGATTTAACTATGAAAATGCTTGGATAATTCATCTGATTATCATTAATAGAAGGATCCATTGGATCTTGAGAAATAATGGATGAAATAATTAATTTCCATAAAATTAAGTGGATGAATTTGATCTGATCAACCTTTTATATTTTTTAATGGATAGATTGGATGGATTTACTTGTTGATGGACTGAATGGATGGTAGATAAATGGATTGCTTTGCCACCCCTAGTTTCATGTCCAACTCCAAATTTTGGATTTTAAATTCAATCCAATCAATTGGATATGGATTAGATATTTGTTTGGATTTTAATAAATTGTAGACTGTTCATCCTAAAACATCATTTGGTCAAGAAATCTTTTGATTAGCCTTGGCCAAAGAGTCATTGGCTCAGTCTCGACTAGGGAGTCATTAGCTTGGCCTTGATCAAAGTATAGTCAGCTTGACCTTGATTGGTTCAGACTTGGCCAAGGCGTTGCCATTTCAGCTTTGGCTGGGGGTGTTGTCGCCTCGTCCTTGCATAGGGAGTCATCTGCTCGGCCACAATTGGGCTTGGCCATGGCATTGTCTGGTTGATCTTAGATGGGGTTTATTTGGCTCAATGTTGTCTACCAGCCACAACTGGGGCATTGTTGGCTCAACCATTATCTACTCAGCTTCAACTGAGGCATTGTAGGGTCAACCTCTGGTGTGGTGTTGTTGGCTTGACCTTAACTGGAGCATCATTAGCTCGACATTGTTTTCTCTTCGACTTGGCTGGGGCATGTTAGCTTGACTAGGGCATAGAATTAAGATTTAAAACCAAATTTTAAATAAAAGTAAATGGTTAGTTTGGTGTAGTGAAAAACATAGAGGGTGACGAATTCATGGATCAATTATGGTAGTAAAATTGTGAATGCATTTTCACTCTTATTTCTAACCCCTTACTAAACTGACCATAAATTTGGAAAGCTTCAGATTTAAAGCCACTGCCATACTGCATAACCTTCATCTTCTACCTGACAACAAAACATGTATTGTGCTTATAAATTGTGCAAAACTTCTTAAATTGCATCTCATTCTTTTTCATGGGGTTTGTCAGTATTTTCACCTTTTTTGATCTGGCTCCTTAAATCTTCACTTTTGTTAATTTTAATTTTAATAACATTGATTGAATATGCTTTTATTATATAAAGAAAATAAGCAGTTTTCTCGTACTACTTATAGTTTATCTTCCTTTTAATGACAGAATAATCATTGCATTGCACCTGAAAGTAATCTTGTGGAAACGTGTTCTAAGGAGCCTTACCCATCAAGTCTGCATATGCCAAATGATATCAAAACAGAGGAAGCTGACCCTAGTTATTTTGATTCTTTTGCACCTGAAAGTCAGCTGCTGCTAGAGGAAAGAGAACATTTTTCTCCTTTGTCTAGTCAAAATGATGGTACTGGTTATGATAGAGCTCGGAGCCGCAAATATGATTTTGTTCATATAGAAAATCATCAAAAGTTGGAAGAAAAATGCATTAAGAAAGCAAATTGTGAGAGTAGGGAGCAACCTGACTTGGAAGACCTGTCTAGAGAACTTCCCCATTCAAGTCTCCAGGTGCCAAATCATTTGAAGGGTAGTGAAGCTCTATCTAGTTCTTCTGATTCCCTAGAAAGACACCCTCTAAAAGAAGAAATAAACCAATTTTCTGCTCCTTTTATTGAACAATCTGAAAGCAGTTGCAGCGAAGGTCAGAGCCATGATTCTAAGTTTGTTGATATGGAAAACCATTCAGCATTTGAGAAAGCAGGGTATGAGAGAAAAGACAAAGAGGCTGTCGATGGTTCAAAGCATGAAATAGAGCAATCTCAAAGGTCTTCAGAGTTGGATGAGTCCAAACTGTGAGTTCTTTGATATCTTTTTAGATGGATAGCTAATAGAATATTATTATTATTTCCATTACCACTATACGAGCACTAGTTCACCAGTGAATAACATTGGTATGATAAATAATTTGGTAAGGTGAGAGTATACACGTAGTCGAACTTCTAATATTCCATGGGCACTCCTTCTTAGTGTTTGTGCATAAAACTTTGATAAACAAATTTGAAATTAAATAGTAGTTTAAGCAATGATGTAGAGAAGCACAAAAGAACAGGCTTGTAGAACATTTTAAAATTAATGTTTATTCTATACAATAAGCAAATGCACTCTGAAACCCACATTCATCATTTTATATACCAAGGAGAATATTCAGAGAATAATGAAAAGGTGCAACAAAGTTTACATGAGTATCATTTTATGTTAATGAAATAGAAATCATAAAATTTAAGAAATAAAGTTTCCCAAAAGGAAAAACAAGCCACTTCTATGTGCAAAATACATCTGAGGTAGATTAAAATCATGCACGCATAAAAACTGAAGTATCTGGTCCAGGTGTGGGTACATCTTCGTTGTACATTCATTTATAGATTATTTTGTTTTCTGAAATTTGGAACTTATATGTGTATTCTTCCTGAAATAGGCATTCGTGGATGGTGCATGTGCAAATAACATATATCTGTCTTATGCAATCTTTCCTGCCTTTTCTCTATGTTTCCTTATATTATTCTATTTTTGTCATTTTTCATGTCTATTTTATTTGATGGAAAATTGTATACGATATTAAAGTTGCTTTCATTCTTCTGACAAATATCCAGGGACAGCCCTAATAGCAGGGATAACAATCTTGCAGTCTATTCAGAAAAATCAACTTTTTGGGGAAATGTGAAGTCATTTGCTAATGACATCTTAAATATCTGGAAAAAATTGTGAAGCTTTACGAAAGTGTATAGTGCAACTTGTTAGATAGAATCTCAATCTTACTGTGCAACATAGACAGACGGTATGCATAGGCTTCATGGGCTTCCTAACTCTTTTTGACTAGTCATTACATGTTCCTGCAAATTCTATTCTGCCCTTTTGCTATCCTTCGACATTTCCAGAGGTTTTGCAGCTGATATTCGGCTAATGATAAAGCTGGCTGCTCAATTTAATTGGAAGATAATTTGCGCATGAGTTTCTAGCTCCTCTGCTCCATTGGCCCCCATCTGGGGCGGGATGGGGGATTAGTTCCCATTCAATAAATTAGCTTCCCACTGTAAATGAGTCTCACCAAGGAAATGCACGATTTGCAAATTTCTCCCCTACTCAAATTGTGTTTTCATATATGAATTTTAAGAGCAGAATGGAAGGGTGAAAGAAAGCCAAGGTCAGTTTATGATGGCGAGGCGTTTGTGTTTTGGATAGCATTAGATTAGAAGAATAACCAAGTGGTTTTCAAGGACTGCAGTCTCCCCCTCCCCCTCCCCCTCCCAGGCACCAGACTAACAAATTGAAGAAATTGTAAGGGTTTTTGAAATTTTGTTTTAATTTTCATCATAAATATACTGATTACCCTCCATCCAAAATATGTTTATGTTGTCCAAACTTGCAAAGCATGAGCACCAATTGTGTGCTTAGAAATCGAAACTACGGTAATTTGGAGTTAAATCAAAAGTTAAATAGTCTTATCCTTTATATTCCATCTTTGTTCATGTAATTTGCATCCGATTCGAATGTGTAATTTGCATTATCTGAACTATTTTCAAATATGGCCAGATCCGAATGTGATGTCGAACATTTATGTTATAATATGTATTTTTCCTTGGTATCTGACAGAACGACTGGTCAGGTTATAAATGACACATGTAAAGCTATGTTGTTTAAATATATGATATGACATAATATAATGTAATATAATATAATTTTTTCCATGCTATCTGGTGGAGCACAACAATTCAGGTTACATGTAAAACTTGGTATTGTTTGATTGGCTCTCTGCCATCCATGTACACAAATGAAACGAAGTGACAGTTAAATGGAAATGAGTTCTGCAACTGTGTTGTATTCATTAATAGCAATGGATATATTTTTTTTATGCAAATACTATTTTTTTTTTGGGAATTGAGATAATGTGATATTTCCAGGTCAGGTATATGTTAGAAAGAGATTGTTTCTGCATTGATATGTCTAGTTTGCAACATTACTTTAGAAAGGCAAACATTAATGCACTCACAGGTACCAAATTTAAATTAAATAAATAATTGTAATGAAGACATTTTAGGGTAGTGGAGCATGTGAAAAAGGTTTCATATGGCTTATCTTGGTGCAACATTGACCGCTTGCAAGTTGCAGGGCTCCATCTTGTGGATCTTGACGTCACAATGAAGGCCTGCAATGCAAGTTGTATTGTATTTTGTCTCCATAGTTAGTATTTAAGTATGTATCTGTTATCAGTTTCTTTTAAAGTATTCTGTAATATTAAATAAAAAAAATAAGTAATTTTTTATGCCTTGGGTTGAATTCTGGCCTTGGAGATCATGTAAACAATGATATTTACTTAGTCTAGCAACAAAAAATATTTATGCCCTGCTTGAATTGAATATTGTTATGTTCAGATCATGTAAGATGTTTTGTGGCAAACAAAACTGCGTCAGTGATTTCATCATGTAGCAGAACAATGTTGTATAAAATTTAAGAATGACAGCTCTTGGCTGGTATTGCAAGATAACTATAACTCAAGTAATTTATTTGTATATTCTAACCCTGCAAGATGCTTGTGTGATAAAATAAATGGGGTGGCTTCTGCAAACAAGAAACGCCATTCTCAACTGCTTTAAATAAAAGCATCCTTAATTTAATATCTGATTCTAGAATCTCAGTTTAGTTCATTAACCAACATTTCATATTAGCTCCCCCAAAAACATTGGAATGCTCTTAATGATATTGTGTGACTTGTTGCTGTTGGTAACTACACTGATTATAGTATCGTCCATTTCTTAAAGCATGTCAGTGACGTGCTTAGCAAAGTAATGTAATCAAATTGTTGATTAGCATAAATCAGACTATAAGAGAGAGGAGGGTAGAGTTATCAAAATTGGTTGAACAGTTAGAATAATCACTTTAAAAAGAACTGAATCAACATGAACACATTGCTATTTGATTTGGTGGGTTAATGAAGCAATATTGTATACTACTTAATGCACAAAGCTTTTTTTTTTTATAATTTGATATATAATTTTTAAATACACTCTTTATTATTAAGTAAAATTGATTGAAAATCACAAAATTCTATCGATTACACTTATTTAATAAATTTCACTTGTAATTTTATAGTTCTCAATAAATTTTAATTTAAATTACAAGTGTGTTAGGAGGACAATTATAGATCAAAGTGGACAAATATACATTTTAGATACTAATAAACTAAAAAAGGAATGTGAAAAATATGAGAGATCGTATGTAATATACAATGGGCAAGCATGGATACTACTAACAAATCAATTTTCTGACACACCCTTTTAAAAATATATTTTATTTTTGACTAAAACTTATTAAAGATTACAAATTGAGAATAGAGATTTAATAAATGACAATCAAGACCCATCAAAGTTTATAATTTTCAATAAATTTTAACTCAAATATTTTCTTTTAGAAATTGTTACCTTGCTGACATTTGTAAACAATAATTCAATCAATACAAAGCCATATTATTTCTCTCAATGTTCTCAAAGATAATGATTTTTTTTTTTTACTTTAATGGAGCAATATTAAAATGATTTTTTTTTTTTGCTAATAATGAAGGTATGAGTTTATCTATAATTATCCTTTGGTTTATTTTTGTATTGTGTTGAAGCAAGGTAGCCTAGTTTGCTGACATAACTGGCATTGTGATGCATGGCTGGCTGTTGCTGGCATTTATTTAGTATAATTGAGTGCACATCAATCACCCAATAACCATTAAACATTTATAATTCTTAAATAATTAAGTGCATAGCTTTAGGGTGGTCATCCCTGGAAAAAGGCCTTAAAATTAGGATTCAAAGCCTTTACTACTTTGACTGCTCCATTTAGTGGCTCCATAATAACCCATTCATTTCCATAATTCTGACCTAAGAAACCCAACTTTCCTCCTACAAATGGATTAGGTGTTTGTATAGATCACAAGGTGAAAAGAGAAAAAAAAAAATACAAATACTATGTATATACAATATTTAATTACATTTTCCATATACATTAGTTTTTAAATCCATTAAATAATAATGAAAGAACATACTTATATATATATATATACATACATCTTTTGCTAGACATAAAAAATAAATTATAATATTTTCACTAGATAAGTTAAAAAGATCAGATCATTAAAAAAAAAGTAGTTTGTAATTATTTTGTAATTTGTTAAATTGAAATACATGAATGGAATTGTAACAAATGAAAAACTATGTCAATTGGAAGATTGTTTGCTTATATGTCCTATTGTCCTTGTATTGATCTTATAAATCCATAAAGGTCTCAAAAGTAAAAGTGTTGGGCAGTGTATAAAGCATAAACTCAATTTTTATTGTCGTTTAGAAAAAAAAATTTATATTATAAAGTATACCACTTAATTAAAAATATTTTCTTTTTAAGTTGAACTTCTGCATGACTTATCAAACTGAAACTATGTATTTATCTTTTTTTTTAAATATTCAAACATTAATTACGCCCCCACCTATTTGATGTATATCATGATAGAAAAAGAAACAATTTTTTCATATGACAAAGTCAAGAAAATTAAACAAGAAAGAATTAATCTCCAATTTAGATACTGTGATAGTAATTCTACAAAGCTTCCACATTATTTTCTTAAGTATATATCATTAAAGATTTAGAAGTGAATAAGTTGTTGTTGTGTTAAGCTATTTCACATTATTTTTCATTATAAAAATGACTTATCATAAAACATATATGGAACATCATAGTGTAGTTTGTTGCAAACCATTTTTTGTTTTGCTTGTGGTTTTCAACATTTGAATAAACTTTTGCTAACAATCCTAACATGATGTACATGCAAGAATCTGACAAGCACTTCTTCTTAAGAATAGTGCTCTTTTTTTCTTGAACAGACATCAAAATGTTGTCAGATTCTTGTAAGTATACATTCATTGGAGTCTGAAAATGTATTCTCATCCAAGCACTCTATAAAAACCAGAGAAGATAAAGAAATTGTTGTTTCTCTAATTAGATTTAAATCTGATAGATATGAGAGTAGTGGCTCCTACTTATAGCTACCTACATTAATTGATGGTTGTCAATTATGTGTGTTCATTCTATATGATAGGGAACACACCTATTCAATGTCTTTCATACTATTTATAGTAGCTAGTAATCTATGATTTCTTTTATTTCTTTCACAAAAAGGTGAGTGTTGCGTCACTGGAATGTGGCAAATTGATTAATGCATTGCTGCATAGCGTAAGAAGGGCAAGTCAAACTCTAGCTAACTTTTCTTGATGACAACCTCTGCTAGTTGATCATTATGCTCCTTATTTTGTGCACATCAATTTGAACAGATGAGTTCATGACACTATTAAATGCACACCAAAAGCACTTTTTTGGACCAGTTAAGTGACCCTTTTCCTTATATATTCTAATTAGAAAGTCATCACAACCACAAGACACACCTTCTTCCCTTTCCTCAATGTTTCTGTGTTCTAAGGAACACACAGGAAGTTCTTAAGGTGACTGTTCTTTATGGTAGAGTATGTTAATAAGGAGTTATAAGGTGACTGTTCATCAGCAGCAGAGTTATAAGGTGACTGTTCTTTATGGTAGAGTATGTTAATGTTATGTTACCACTTGGTATCAGAAGTACTATCTCACCTTTTGCTCAAATTTTCATCATCATTTTTTTGTGTTTCTCACACCAGAAAGATTCATAGTATCTATCATTTGGTTGTTAGGATAAGAGGTATTTTTGTGAGATTGTGAAGAGTCAGCAAATCTTATATATAGCAAAAATTTTAGTCTTATGGAGTAGCTGCGTAGTAGACATATGATTATGCTTTAGATTGCATATGGAGACAAAAAAAATGGATTCATATTCTCCAAATAATGCTGCCAGATTGTGATCTTGTGCCCACCTTTTTTATTTAATTTTGGTTGAATGTTTACAAGTTCACACTTGCTTTAATAAAATAGATTCTGGGAATGATTTGTTCATGTAAAATACTAAGTTAAGATGTAGAAATTGTGAATGCGGGCCAAATAGGAGAGTGTGGACTAGGTTGGATTTATATCAAATAATTGTCCAAAAAATCAAAATCAATTGAACTCAACCCTTTTATGTTTATGTACACTTTTTCTCTGTTCAACTTGGAATTTTATAGTTCTCCAACACAACTTTTTGTTTTATTTAGTTTTCGTTGTATCTTTACATGTTCAAACTTGTTTTAATAAAATAGATTCTGGGAATGATTTATTCATGTAAAATACTAAGTTAACATGGCCTACCAGATCTTCTTAAGTTTGGTCAACTATGCATGTTTGGCCCTCATAAATTCTTCCTTTTCTTCATAAATAGTTCAGATTTGCATTGCCAAATGATTACCATGTCTGGCTCACTATGAATAGTCAGTTTTCTCTTGCAGGTTGACGAGTGATTTCTTTTTCTCTCCATCTTATTCCATGGAGAAAATGAGAGAGAATATTTCAGAATCTTGGCTAGTTATTATCTCAGTGATATTGGTCACGGCTATATTTGCAAAAGTAATTCAGTTCAAGTTAAGGAAGGAAGATAAAAGCAAATGCAGATTACCACCAGGAAGGAGAGGGTGGCCTTTGATTGGAGACAGCATCAATTGGTACAATGCTGTTGCAAGTTCTCATCCTCCTCAGTTTGTTGAAGAAATGGTGAAGAGGTATTTACTGCCAATTGGCCACCACAACAAAAGTGCTACATATTCTAGCTTTTGAAATAGTTGAGTTTGGTTGATGTGTTAGATAAGAATTTTAACAGGTTAACTTCTCAATTTTTAAGAGCTGATTAATCCAATCATAGACCCTTTGAAAGGACTAGCTTAGATGCAATTCTTTTGGTACTATTAGTATTGTTTTGTAATAAAATTGGATTTTTATCTTGATCATCAAGGTAATGAAGGCCTACATTAAATGTTAACATAGGTTGCTGATATAAAATTCTGATAGGAAAACAATAGAAAAATACCTATGTGTATAAGCTTTGTTCTGTATGAAAAATGCTCTGAAGAGGGTCATTCTTTAGAAATCACTTAGTTTAAGAATTAAGTTGTTCTTAAGGGAATATTTTACAAAAGCTCAAAATTCAGTTACATGGTTTGTGAAACCAATCTGACAGATGGAACCTTCATTTGTCATAGGTACGGTAAGATATTTTCATGCAGTCTATTTGGCAAATGGGCAGTGGTGTCAGCAGATCCAAGCTTCAACCGCTTTGTAATGCAAAATGAAGGAAGATTATTCATTTCCAGCTACCCAAAATCTTTCAGAGATTTGGTTGGAAAAAATGGTGTGATCACAGTGCAAGGAGAGCAACAAAGGAAACTACATGGAATTGCCTCCAACATGATGCGTCTGGAGAAGCTTAAGTTCCATTTCTTGAATGATATCCAAAAGGTCATGCTCCAAACTTTGGGCAATTTTAACAACAACCAAGTCATTCTTCTGCAAGATGTTTGTAGGAAAGTAAGTAATTTCAACTAATGATGCGTTTTACCATTACTATTTAGTTTCAGTGGCTCATTTTCTACTATATCTACATGATTTACTTCAGGTGGCTATACATTTAATGGTTAATCAGCTATTGGGGGTTTCAAGTGAGTCTCAAGTCAGTGAATTGGCTCAGTTGTTTTCTGACTTTGTTGATGGTTGTTTATCCATTCCTATCAACATCCCTGGCTATGCATACCACACTGCTATGAAGGTACAACAATTAAATTTCTAAAATCATACTTACATACATACAAAAAATACAGAGTGAATATTGTCATTCTCATTATCACTTCCTTCGATGAGTGAACTCAAGAACCATCTTAAATGTAGTAAAGAAACATGAAAAACTAATTTTTAACTTCCCAATCTTACATTAGTATTCAAATTTATCACAGGACACCCTCTTCTTTCCTTTTATGATTGTTATTATAGAGCACAATTCTAAGACTAATATGATTAGATGAGATTATCAAGTAAAATGGTATTGAAGTTTACATTGTTTTGGTATCAGGCAAGGGAGAATATCATAAGCAAGATAAACAAGATCATTGAGGAACACAGACAAAATGGTGCTCCCATGGAAGGTAATGGTGTACTTGGAAGATTACTAGAGGAAGAAAGCTTGCCAGATGATGCTGTTGCAGACTTCATTATCAATCTTCTCTTTGCGGGAAATGAAACAACCACCAAAACAATGCTCTTTGCAGTCTATTTCCTTACTCAATGTCCTAGAGCCATGAAGCAGTTGCTGGTATGTAACACAACTATTTTTGAAATTTTTTTCCTGAAAATTTATTTGGTACATATAATATAACTGTCCTTAGGTGATTTCTAGAGCTTAATACTTAAACTGAAGAAGAATTTGTCTAATAATTCTTACAAAATTTTCCCTTGGACAGGATGAACATGGTTCACTGAGGAGTAATTCTGGAGATGAATTGCTTACATGGCAGGATTATAAAGCAATGCCATTCACTCAATGTGTAAGTGAGATTAGATTTTCACTGTTTCATAAATTTTAAATTCCATTTGTTTAGAGTATATTTAATTTTTTTTATATTCAATAATAGAAAATAGGGAGTTATTTAAGTTTTCATGTTCTTGTCTTCACAAACAGGTTATTGATGAAACACTGAGACTTGGGGGCATTGCAATTTGGTTAATGAGAGAAGCAAAAGAAGACGTTCAATACCAAGGTACAAAATTTTGAGTATGTGTAAATATGATAAGCAAAGTTAGTCTAAAAATAGTTTTTCTATTACATTTTACATCCAATGATATATATTCACACTTTATTGTTCATCAGTTAAATTTCATTCTCTCAATCTCAATGATCAAAGCAAAAGCAATCAATAATAGTCTGTCAAAACATAACTAGATACAAGAGTAGAACTCCTTTGTATTGATAGCAACATACCAATTAGATTCTAAACTTTTTTTGCTGATAATTGATTAAAATAACTGAGCATTGATACATTTTAGTACCCTTGCAGCCAATTTATCTAACACAAACTTCTCTGGTTTTGAGCAGATTTTGTTATTCCCAAAGGGTGCTTTGTGGTTCCATTTCTTTCAGCAGTCCATTTAGATGAGAAAGTATACAGTGGAGCTCTAAACTTCAATCCTTGGAGATGGATGGAACATGAAAATGAGGTTAGTTTCTCATACCATTTTGATGCATTCTTGATTTAATTAAGTACTTTATAGTTCTTTATTTTTTATTTCATTTGTTCTTAATTTTTATGGTCTGAATGCAGGAAAAGAGAAACTGGAGAAGTAGTCCATTCTATGCACCATTTGGAGGAGGTGCCAGATTCTGTCCAGGAGCAGAACTGGCACGCCTTCAAATTGCTCTTTTTCTTCATTACTTTGTCACTACATACAGGTACCCCTCCCAAACTCACTAGACATTGTGGCCTAAAAGATTCACAAATTTCACTAAAAGAATCACAGAGAATGATAATCACAACACATCTTTCTACTATTGATAATGATTCTCACTTATAGTTCTATAAATTTAGAATATTTTTAGCTACTGTTAGAATGTACTAAAAGATCTAAGTATTAGTACATATGTCTCATTGTTTTGGTAATGCTTCTCTTTCAAACTAGCAGAATCTATGATTTTCAACCACTATATCAGTTTTATACAATAATAATAAAGAATGTGTTAAGAGAGTAGTCAATGAGCTTTCTTATTCTACAATTTAAGTGCCATAGTTTTGAGGTTTATCATAGGTTAACAAACCTAACTGTAAACCTAATTGTAGTGTCATGGACCGAGTCCGATAACTGTAGTGTCATGGACCGAGCCCGATTACGGTATAAGTAGAACATTTTACCATGAAATAAAGCATATCAATGTAGTTAAGAGGAACTTATGATTGAAGGAGACGGATAACAATTTAGCTAGAAATCCCTATATTTCTAGCAAACTTAATGCTATAACTGAGATGGTCTTTCTTCTTGACTAGAACACTAACAATAGCTGATTGATTGAATGTTTTCATGAACAGATGGACACAAATGAAGGAAGATAGGATGTCCTTCTTTCCCTCTGCTCGTTTGGTGAATGGTTTTGAAATCTGCCTAACAAGAAGACATAATGAGACAGATTAAAAGATGTCACCAAGATCACCTCAAAATCAAACCTAGTTCTTCACTATTTTTCAGTAATTGTTTTCTCTGGCTATTGTTTTTGCTGAGTACTCTCTCAGTTCTCCAACAACAACAGTAATGTTTCAGAGTTCAAATTCTGCAGTCACTTGCCATGTATAAAATATCAATGTAAATTATATTTTTATACTGTAACATGTACATTACTCATAAAAGGTAGCATATCATACACCAATTCAGTTTAGGTGTGTTTATTTATTTATTATTTTTACCAAAGTCTAATGTTCATTATTTTTTGTGCAATCAAAAGTGCCTTTATTGTTTTATCAATGAGTTAGATTATTATTTTAGTATGAATGAAATTAAAAAATATCAAATAAATGTTTGAAATTGAAATCCGTTAACTTTACTAGTCTTTGTCATTAATTTTTAAAGACTATAATGATATTAGGTTCTAAAATTTAAGAATAAATTATACGCATAAAAAATTAAATTAAATAAATTTATATTTTAGAGACTTATTTTGCATTTTATTAATTTGAAGGACTAATATAAAATAGTATTTCACAATTGCTAAGACTATAGTGAGATTTTACTCTTTTTTCATGTGATACTTTGACTTAATCCTTGATTTTTCAAATATTGATCATGAACAGTTATTATTGAAAGGTATAACCGAAAGGGTGTACAGAAAGGTATAACCGAAAGGTTTAGTCGAAAAATATAAATATAAAAATATTAGGAATAAATATATGTTATTACTGCAGTAATGTAGTAAGCTTCAGCTTAATAAGGCCCAGATCAGTAGGTGTGTTTAAAATAATGTGGGGTGCAAAAAGAAAGCCCAAAAAAGTTACAAGTTCAATAAGAATATATATAAATAGGACATGAATCTAAGAGGTATGTAGAGTGAATTTGATCGGATAATGATATAAACTATTTCTGACTTTGACATCGAAGCGCCTTGCAGCTACACGCCCACCCGTGAGAGAAGACCGAGGGTCCAGCCTGAAGAGCCTAATCCGAGAGTCTGATCAGAGAAGATAACATACTTAGCTTGAAGATAGTTTATGGCCCCTTTTGCGGGAACAAATTAATTTCATTTTTAAAATTTTGAAATTTAGTTTTAATTTTGGAATTTTTTAAAAGTAATTATTTTTTAATATATAAATAAATAGGTTTTCTTTTCTATATAGTATTACACAATTTTAATTAACTAATATTTTTGAAATTAGTTTTTAAATAATTTATAAAAATTTAAATTTATATTAATGAGTATAAAAACAATCCATATTATTGATGTTAGTAAAAGTTATTCATATAACTAAAGTTAATTATTTATTTTATGTCTTTAAATATATAACATAATTGTTTATAAAACTACACAATAAAATATAATTTCACCATTTCATCAAACTTATTGGTTTTAATTTGACTCGGCAGGATTAAATTTTTTATTTTAGTCATTTAACAATTTGTATAAAGTAAATTAATTCTTTCATCAGTTTTTTTATGTTAACTACGCTGTTTTTAGTTAACGTAATAAATTATTATTTATCAAGGTATTGTACACTCTATTAGGTGTTACTAAATTAAGGAGATGTCGTAAAAGAAAAACCATTTATTCTAATAAAAGTGTTCTGGAATATTAAAATTAAAACATTTTAAATTTATTGATGAAATAATATGATTTTATTTTATTTATTTGGTTTTAAGTATCTTTTATTAGGGATGTGAAATGAACTCATAACTATCCTTATCTTTTGAGAAAAATACATCTATGAATATTTATGTCCAATAAATACAAAATATTTTCTATTATTGATGATAAATAAAAATAAGTTTATTTTTCATTCGAATCCTTTTAAACACTTTCCCTTTTTTATCAATTCTAATTTTTTACCAAATAAAAAAATTAATTAATCAGTTCATCCACATTATTTACCCCTAAAAATGAAAACAACAAACGAATTTTGTGTGTGTAGGTTTTAGTGAGATAAAAGAAGAAAAGAAGATTTATGTTCGGGAAGGGTCATCTTCTTCCCCTTTGAGTGTCTTTTGCGAAGGAATCAAATCCAATTTCAGACTCTCAGCGTTCTCTTCTCTCATCACTTCCCACTGTCATAGACAAAATTTTGCAGAGAAAAAGCGATGGCAGGAAGGGAAGTTAGAGAATACACAAATCTCAGCGACCCCAAAGGTATCCCATTCTGAATTTCTTTTTTTCGAGCTTTTCAATTTGTTGTTGTTGTTTGAAGTTTTGATTTTTATTGGATTTTAATTACTGGGTATGTGTTAATTTCGCAGATAAGAAATGGGGTAAGGGAAAAGATAGGATTGACGATGAGGATATTACTTTCCAACGAATGGTTGCAAAGGTTAGCGCATTGATTCACCCTCCGTTATGTTATGTGTGTCTGGATATTAATGTAATATGTGTTTTGCTGCCCTTTTGCAAGTGTGCTTTAAATTGCTGTTGAAGCTAATCTAATGTCTGAACCTTTTTGTAAGAAATCCTTATAGTTATGGGGTTTTTTTTTTAATGTTTGATGATATTTTGGAATTGGTTTTCATGTATGTGTGATATGCCTAAAATACTGTTTCTTTGATTATTCATGAAACTATTCTATGATTGTCGATTGTTCTGTAATTGTTGCATGGACTTTAGGATAGTAACTTTGGAATAAGCCTTCTAGCTGTGTTGCATGCTATGGTTCCGCTATGTTGTTACTATCATTGATATGGTATCAGTACGAGGAATTGGAAAAATTTCTACAACTATGGGACGGATATGTGATGAGATGGTATATCATTTATTTAGAGAAACACGAAAGTATAAGAAAAATGTACTAAAATGGTAATTTAAATGCAATTTTCATAATGTTCTAACAAAACTATGCTTAAAAATTAAACTGAGAAAAAGTTTTGAATAAAGTAGCTGTTTGCTTCATTTCTGCTACTGAGCAGAACAACACTACATGAAACTTGGTGGTATGTATGGACCGATTTGTTCTTGAGTGTTGAGTTGAGTCAGGTATTTAACATGTCTTTGTTGGTGGTTTCTTTAACTTCATTGTCCTTCATTAGGGAATGTAGCTAATCAGAATTTGGTCATTCTCCTGTGTTGGTTTTCTCTTTTGGCCACGTGCTGCCTGCCTATGCTTTTTTTTTTCAACTTTCAAGCACTTTTTTTTGCAATTTGAGGGATTTTTCTGATAACATGCCCCGGCAGGGATCTTGGCTTCCTGTATTGGGTGGTTGATGCAAGCAGATGCAAGAGGTTGCTGGGGAGCGTGGAGGTTACCTTCATGGTCGAGGCGGTACTGTTCGTTTCCTCTTACTATCTGTGTCTTGCTTGCGCTTCTGCTTCTGCTTCACCTGCTTTTTTAGTTTCTTTCTTTCTTCCTTTTTTTTTAAAGTTTAAGTATGCAGCCTTGGACAGCGATGATCTTCTTTATCTCAAGGAGCAAATGGAAGCTGAGGAGGATGCAGAGCGCCTCCTACGGCGAACTGAGAAACGGGCATTTGCTGCATTTAAGATATCCTTTTGTAGTCATTTGTAACACTAACACATAACAATCCTTGTTTTTGTTTTCATCTTGAGTTGATTTGATACTGATTTTTATGCCCTATGAGTACAAATTTCTTGCTTCATTATTGCATGTATTTTAGTGTATGATCAGAGTCATCTTATTTTCTTAATGGTACTTGAAAACTGTGAATCAGGATCTGACTGTGAACTCACAATAGGAGATGTTTAAGGTTTTGGAGTGGGTTGAAACAAGATTTTGAACAAACTACATAGTATGATAATATATAAAAGGTGTAACATATAGTAAAAATATAAGAATATGTGTGTGTGTGTATAATGGTATAAGTAATTTATAGCAAATCAATTGCTTCACATTGTTACTCTATATAAATATTTAAATATGTGCTATAACAAACAGTTTTCTATGAATAAAGTTATTCTCAAAATACATAGTGTTTCTTGGTATGTAGTTTTATGCTGACATTTGGGGGCCCAGTTATTTTTCATGTGTTGATCAGATGCAATACATATGGTGTACTTTGTAATTTTAACAGCTGACTCCTGACTTAGTGCTACGATGGTACATGCATGAATTTTATTGCTCAGGGTTTAAATCCCTGTCTGCATTTTTAGCTATGCTCCCATTTAGCTTGCATTGGTTTAGCTGGTCAAACCCTGACTGACTGGTTCACATGGTTAGTTCAGTTCACTTGGAGTTTAGTATGTTCAAGGCCGGCTTTTAATGTTATTCAGCCTTGATTGGACTGTCCAGTAGTGCACTTCAATACAATCAAACTAGCCATTCTGGTCCAGTTTTAGAAACTATGCACTGAATCTTACATCATACATTTAAGATGTTCAATGCTATGCAAGTGATTTGATGAAGAAGTTATGTAGGATTAGTAGGGTTTTTCTTTAAGCATGACAAAATATACATTTCAAGCTTTATGATTATAATGCTGTTTTTAGTCTGGAAATTTGATTGAATGAATTTAAACAGGTGTTACATTTTTTAATATGGTTGTCTGATCCTAATAAGTTCTGCTGAATTGATATATTCAAAATGCAACGTAGGCACTATTTACATATTCATTTGTCCTTTTTCATAGTTTGTGAAACCTATATTATATGATACTGGTAAAGTGTTTCTGATGAAGTTGCCTGTGAAGTTGTCTGTTTTACATTGTTTCCCCTTCACCAACAAATACAGAGCTGCAAGTTTAGCAGATTCAACACCTGCATCTGTACCATTGGCATTTCGCGTTGAGCCAAAGCCAAAGAGTGGTATTAGGTAGATCTTCCCAATCCTTCTTGCCCCTCCTTGCATTTCCTTGTCTTTTCCTAGCTTCAGTGATTCTCAAAGTATTTATGGGTTTTATGATATAGGCAGCAAGATTTGCTGAAAAAAGTTGTTGAGATTAAACCTAAGAGGCCAAGATCTGATGGCAATCAGTCAACCCCAGCTTCTCGAAACGCCCCTGTCACAACTTGTAAGCCTGATCATGATCCTTCAAAAGAGAAGCAATATTTGCCAGGACCAAAGAAAGTGGGGGAACAATCTTTATCTGGATTAAAGAAAGCTGAGGAGCATGCTCCATTGGGGTCCCCTGAAACCGAAGCTAAGCCTAGTGTTGAAAACTCTGGTGGGGGTTTACTAGGCCTAGCATATGATAGTTCTGATGATGAATGATTGGTAATTGCAGCTTGATGGCAGATTACTTCTCTCCATCATTGTCTTTGTAGGTTTTAGTTTTAGTACAGAATGCTTTATTTGTTTAGAGAAAGTATTGAATTGTAGTCAAGGCATAAAAAGTTTCCTGTATGAAGCATTAGCCTTTGAAGGTTGGAAAAGAAAATGAAGAACTAGTCCATAACTACATCAATATGAGTATGTGAGATACAATTTTGTATGCTAATTCATCTCATCTCATCTCATTTCAATGTGCCAGTTTTGTTTATCTTGCTATAATTTTAACTATGATGGTGGTCCTTGAGAAATTACTTGTTCAGAACCCATATATATTATGGATGTGGCATGTTGTAGCATGGATAACCAATGCAAGTTTTAATAACAAAAAATTGTTTAAAAAAATAACTGAAAAAAAAGATTAAAGAATTGAGAATCAATTAAAACAAAACAAAAATTGTATCAATTTAGATTTCCTTTTAGAACCTAGTGGTTTGGTTTAGTCAATGGTTGGATAAGAAATTTGGGTAATGTGTAAACAAATTTAGTGAAGAATAACTTTAACTTCCATATAAATTTAAATTTTTTGTATAAACATGTGAAAGATGAGTCATTATATTCTTTATTTTATTTTTTGTTGTTGTAAAATAATGGACATACTTTTATATTTTATTTTAAAAAGATAATACTGATAAATATACTGATAAAAAAATTGTGCAATAAAATCGTATTCAAACTATAAAAAGTTGATTATCAAATGACTTAACTTTTATATTTTGGTTCTAATCTAATGTATTTCTAACTAAACCAAACCATCTAATTCCCTACATTAATATCTTTATGCTCTTTGGGTGTTGTGATTATTGTAACATCTTGAGTAACAAAAGTAGTCTATAGTTGCAGGCATCATTCATCTATATAGAAACTTTAGACATGGAAAGTTACATATTAGAGACAAACACAGCCTCACAATTATGTGCCAAACTTATATATCCAATTTCATATACTTATATTACTTTATAATGTATCAGTTTATTTCATTCAACTGATAATTTGCTGGCCTTATCAACCAGTCAATAACTCAATGTCTTTACTGAATCAATCCTTGGTTTTACACTGAATGCATCTAACAAAAAAATGCATTTACAGGGTTCAATTAAAAATGTTTAGTTGGGTTGAAATAAAATTTTGTTTGAAAATGAATAGCTGTTATCTATCAAATGTTTACAAATGCATATAACAGAATATAGGGGTGGTGGCGCAGTTGGCTAGCGCGTAGGTCTCATAGCTTCTGAGTTATCCTGAGGTCGAGAGTTCGAGCCTCTCTCACCCCAATTTTTGCTTTTCACATACAAAATAAAATGTTATATTTTTTTTTAATTTGATGAGTACATTTTTTGAACATTGTATACATGAAAAATAATAGATTTAGGTTATTATGTTTCTAGTGGAGAAAATGGAGAATGTTAACTAGTTGGATATCATTATTATTATCATTTTTAAACTCAACAAATTAGTGGATGTAATAGGATGATAGTATAAAATTGTTTTATATTATTATATAAACTCTTTTTTCGAAAAATTTAGAGATATAAACATATAGATAATATGATATAAATGATTGTCCATTTTTTTTATCATAAATTTTTATACATTTTACTAATATATTAATTTTGTATCGGATTGATAATGTCTCACAAAAGAATAAAATATAAAAAATTCGCCATTTATTTTCCTTAAACACTTTGTTTTGATCTCATTTTATTGTATCAATTTTTTCATAATACATATTACCATTTTGCTAGAAATTTAACGAATTTGAAAAGATTGAATAATATGCCACAAATAAATTTAAATTATAGAATTTTATCTCTAACTACATGAAACTTTTTCACGGGAAAGGCAAGAAAATCCATGAGAAAAGTGAGGAAAGTAAGTTTGATAAGCAAGGAAACATGAAGAAAGGAAAAGCTTGCTTAAATTCAATGCAAGTTGAGTTAGGAAATTGTGAAAGTTTGGTTTGCAAGAAAAGTTAGTTTTGAATGAATGTGGGTGATGATGGAGATGGATTCACTCAATATTTTATCCTAAAGGGCTACAATGCAATTCATGTTTTTGTTTGGTTCTTTATGTGTTCCTTGTTATAGATACTTTCATGCCATAGGTATTAAATGTGTGTTAATAGATTTTCTTATTTTTAGCATGAAAATGAACTATATTATTTTAACCCATGTTTCCTCTTTTCACAGTTTTAATTAGGCACACCTTCTCATTTGGTGGAGTTTGGTGGAGTTATATGTTAGTGTTTGGTGTGCATAATATTTTATGTTGATTGTGTTTACATTTGAATTATTTTTAAGAGTATTCATAGAAGTGCACCAATTAAAAATTAATCTATATTTTAACTAAGCAATTAATTTAATATATTTTTATTAGTTTGCATAATTTTGATTGTTCATCGCCAAAAACATGTATTTTATTTGTTATTAGTGGAAGTAAACAAAACATAGATGATCCTGTGCAAAAGAAAATAAGTTATAGGTGGGTAACAACACATTTCTTTTGGACATATATTAATGAATAAAACAAAATAAATAATTCTACATAATTTCTTTTTTAATTAGTAAATAATAAAATTAAATAATTATGATATTTAAGGGATGTCTCAACTTGTATATAAAAGTAGGTAAGGTTAATGAACTTCATATAGTTTAGCTTTAAAAAAAAATAACCTCTAATGTTTCAGTAACCCTCTCAAATATCACCTAAAAAACAAATACCTTCCCTATCTTAGTTACATTCATTGACATTTATGGTTGATATATGTAGTGTGATCATCCCGTCACTATTAACTCTTATGTATTTTGCATCTCCTGCACCGCCCTCCTTCATTATGGATATATGGTCATTCTCACTATTATCCTGAAACGTGTTGGTTATGTTTGATTGTAGGAGATATTCTGATACATGAAATATGAAAATATGTTTAAAGTTGAATCCGCCTATGAATCATTTTACTTGTTCTTGAATGTTGAATGTTGTGTCTCCTTCCACAAATCTGCAAAAATAAAGCATTCTTGTTCGTATTGCCTGCACTTAGACATATTCCCTTGTCATGAATTAGCTACAATGTTGGACTATCTAACTTACGTTGAGCCTTTTGAGTTGTTGACATAAACACGCTAATTTAGATTAATTTCAAACACAAAACGGGACAGAAGCACCTGTAAGACAATGAGAAACTTGCCTTAGGATACATACTTTTTGTACTATCAGGTGCTCGAAACATCGAGTTCATAATAAGATCTCGCGACACCGAGTCTATAGTAAGACCTCACCAAACCTCAACTTATTGATCACACGACTCAACATACTTAACGTATTACAACCAATCAGTCTCTCGACCCAAAAAAAAGCAAACCTACAATGGTGATTAGTGATTAAGGGAACTTAATCATTTCCTAAAAGCATGATCAAAATAACATAAGCCTAGCTCAATCCAACCTATAGATAGGGTCCATGAAAAACACTATAAATAGATGGACACCCGTAGGATGAAAGATAATGATTTTTTTTATCTTTAACAATAATTCTATTTAACTGCACATGATTTGAGCATCAGAGTGTTCCTGCAGGTACACTATGCCTAGATCGAGGACACGTAGTCGAGAACAAGTGACAAAGACCGACAGAGAAGAAGGAAAACGAAGAAGGAGACCTTGCATAAGAGATATCCAACCTTGTAAGAACACTTGTTAACCATCCCCATCATTTTAATTGTGCTATTGTGAAAAATTCATTTGAATTCATCACACAATTCCTAAAAGTTGTACTATTCTTATGATTCTACAAAACCCAAATCACTACCACTCACATACATTTCCAAGCCATACATTTCCAAGCCATATTTTGCTTAGAATTCAGTCCCACAATATTGAATTGGCTTAGATGATTTTTGGCATAGCAATATAGCACATTGCTAATTCCTAACCATTTGTTACATCTATTCCAAACATCTATTTCAATTGTACACTTAAATATCAAATGATTTATCGTCATATGGTCAATTTTTGCATAGTGGATAAACCGTTGCACTACTATTCTTCTAAGTCCTAATTTTTCCTTAGCAACTATTCAGTCCAATAAAGGTAAGGCTCTAATTTTCCATAACATTCTGAAAATTTTCCCATTCTCCTCTGTACAAGATTGCTGCAATATTGAGTAAGCATTGTTTACTGTGTACAAGTTGGACTCTGAAATTTTCCATTTAAACACATCACTTTATTCCTATTTAATTTTTAAAGGTAATAATATTTATCAAGTTGTTGAAATAACACTCATGTGTCTTTTATCCAGTGTCCAAACTCTCCTATCTTAACATCTTTATAATTCTACACATTCTTACAATTATAATGATTAGTAAAATCAGACATATAATCACTTAAGCTTGTATCGATGTAAATTTGTATTATAAAAAAATCGTTAGTATAACTTATATTTCAAATGATTTTTAATTTTTACCACGTTAGATATGTTAATTTGTGTTCACTAAAGACATGTTGAGATGTTTTAATATTCATTTATGTAACAACAATTTATTCAATCAGCACAACTTCAATGAAACAAAATGATTGTATTCTGAATTGAATTGGATTTAGTCATATAATTAAATTTAGTAAAAGAAAAATATATCAAAAGGAATGAAAAGTATTTAATTTTGTAGGAATTAATAATTTATACCTGTTTTTTTCATTTTTCGAGCTTTTTGAGAAATTAGGTATATATTGGTCAACTTGCAATTAATTTTAGTTAGAAATGTTAGACATCTTGAGATCTATGTTTGGGGTTTTAGGTTTGAACATCTAGTTTGATCTTTTATTGTGGAAGAAGAAGACATGGAGGCCATAGTGCGGAACAAGAAGATGCGGAAGCTATAGAGTTAAAAAAAATTATTGTTTGAGAAAAGAAAGTGAAAATAGATTATATCAATTGAAATAAAAAATGACATATTAAAAATTTATTACGATGATTTTATCTGAAGAGACATAATAAATACTTACTATGTTAGTTTTAATTTTAACCGTTATTTATGATTATTACAAAAATATCACACGCATAATTTTTTATGGTAGGTAAATTACACTTGTCATAGCAAATTCTCATTGATTCTTATTTTTGTACCAATGAACTAGTTTGATCTTTTCAAAGATTTGAATTTTATGAATGAAAAATTTGAGATTTTTTTTTCATTAAAAATAGTTAAAATGATTTTTTTGATAGTAATTAGTCATGAATAATATATATCTCTTTTCAATTTTCTTGTACAAGTTAAACGTGAAATAGTTTAATTAAACTTAAATAATTAATGTTATTTGTATACATATATGTTACTTTATAATCCACTAAGAAAAGTTTAATTGTTGTCATACAAGTTATAAGTTATTTTCTTAAGGTATATTGGGAAGAATTCGTTGAAATAATTCACCAAATTTGAAAGCAATTTAGTAATTTATACTTAACATGCCCAAAACTTAATCTAACATATTTAAATTTATATCACAAATATTATAAAATATAAGCATACAGTAAATAATTACAAAACTTGTATATATATACGTATAAAAGAGAAAAATTAAATTACATTCATATAACTTCAATAAAATATTATAGCATTAATATCATCATATATTTAGTCTTTTAACAAGGCTAAATACCTCTTATTCGAGGTATTCCAATTCATCTTCAAGTCGTTTAGTCTCTCGTTCTCTGAACTTATTGGTAGGGATGAGGTACCTGCAAAGACACTTTGACTTCAAGTTAGATGTGGTTATATTCAGGTTACAAGTTTAGGATTTAAACATTCATTACTTTTTACCTTGAAAGTTTTCACCTATTTATAGTCTTGTCATGAGTCTTTCCTACGAAAGGGATTATTCTAGGTCCATTCAGGCTCAATGTTCTCCTAATTGTGCTCTTAGGGGCAATCAAATTTTATGTTTAATTAATCTTATGGCAGATGTAACTTACTAGGTTGAGAGATCGACTGATCATGACATTCTATAATTTTGACTTAATGATCGATCTACCATGTTGAAAGACTGATATGTCATGAGTTTAGAACTAATAGTTTTCTTGGACCGTGTGCCAAAGTGTGAACTCGACGTTTTGTTATCTCGATATTTTGTAGTACATTTAGTAACCTAATAAAAAACATTTCTTTCAATATTAAATTATCTAAAAAATATTAAATTAAAAACTATCAATATATTTCCAAGATATTTCTCTTTAAACCAAACATAACAAATAAGCACACCATTATATATTTAAACTAATATATATTTATATTTTCTCAATTAATCATTCATATGACGTATTTAATATTACATAAAGAGAACTCGAAATCTAAAAGAAACTTAAAATTTATCATAAACAAAATTGTGTTAAATTATTTTAGATCTACTATCTAATGAATCCTCACACGTGGTTTTCAAGGAAAAACAAAAAAAAAATATTTAAAAAATTAGAAAAAATAAATTTTGGAGCTATATTAGTTTTATAAAAATGAAAAATAAATTAATTTATAGTTTATATATAACCCTTTTAACTCAAACCCGCTTTACAATTTTTTATTAACTTCCAAAAACTATATATTGCTTGCACGGACAATTTCTTCGTTATTTTCACAATTTTTTTAAATTTTTATATTTATATTTATATCTTAAGATAAATTCAAGTAAACTATAAATATTTTCTTCAAAAGTTTCATTAATTGTATTAGTGATGTGCTAGCTAGTTAAATATTCTTTTTATTTTTTTTTATTTGAAACTTTCTTCTTCAATGAACCTTTGCTATATTAAAATAAGTAGTTGCTTCTATTTATTTTATTCTTTTCTATCATTTAATCACTCCAAATGTCGTCAATTTACAATTTTGTTTCGGACATAAACGACAATTTTGTTATAGTTAGAATATTTATATTTGAGATTGATGATGATATCACAATAAGAATGGTTGAAGTGTTAAAAATTGAAATAATTAAAAATTGATGAAAAATAAAAAAATTGAATTGAAAATTAAAAACTAAATTGAGCTAAATTAAGCCGCTTGAATATAATATTATATATTTAAAATTTATTAGCTACTGATAAACATAAATGGAAGTGTATCTTGAAAGTTATTTCATAATTTAATTCTATTATACTCAAAATATATTTATACTTATCAAAATATAATAACAAAATTATATTATTGCTTTCAACTAAAAATATTATATAATTTATTTATAAATAACTTGAATTTTTTTAATCATGAATACAAAATTATACCATATCTCTTTATTTAATAAGTTTTTATTATAAAATGTTTAATAATTTTTTAAAACACGTTTAATAATTTTATAAAATGTTTATAAACAAAAAGTGAAAATTTGATACAACTAAATTGTAAAATATTGGTTTCGTTTAAATTCTGTATTAAATTAAAGTTAAATTGGACTATTTTTTTTATGATTTAGTTTGAATGAATTTTTAATAAAAAAACAATGAAAGTAAATCCAAATAAAAAATAATTAATGTTAGATTTCCGCAATTTTTATCCATTACACACTAATACAAAAATACATTTAAGGACGACTTATTATGACAATTATATTTTACCTGTCATAAGTGAAGCCGTGGCACAATAATAATTATAAAAGAACTTATTATATCATTTATCAAAAAACCATCATAATAAATATATTTTATATCTTTTAATAAGGAACCATCATAATAAATATATTTTATATCTTTTACTATGACAGCTGTTATAGTAAATTTTTTAGAGTTTTACCTTTTTACTAGTTCATCTCTCCATTCCTCTACTAACATTGTCTCCGTATTCAGCAAATATTCATGCTTATGTTTTTTTACTCACATCTTCCTACTCTTTTTGCCTCTCTACATGAGTTCAGGTTCTTTTCTTTTCCTAATTTCAATTTCACTCTAATTTCTCATGTGTGCTTTGTTTGTGGATGTCTCAAATAGATTTCCAAGGTGTTAGAGACATTGAAGGTCTACACATCTCTCTGAAATTTGCGAGTTTGTATCGTCAAAATTTTTATGCTGCTTGTGCTTCCATTGTGTTCAACAGGTATCTTTTCATTTCTTCACTGCAAATCTCGTTCCATTTCTTTTTTTTGTGTCTTCCATTTTGCTCAATAGGTATTTTTAGTTGAAAAATATTATTCTAGTAAAAACTTTTAGTATGTAATAAATTTGAAGTTGGGGAAAAGGATAATGGAATGGAAGATTTAGGAGAAGGAGTGAATGGGAGCAGTGCTGGGAGGAGTGTGCAGTAGCATGAGTGCACAGAGATGAGAATAGGGAAGTGCGAAGGTGCAATAGGCATGGTGCGCAGAGATGATTTTTTTTCAATGATGTAAGGATTCACGAATTTACTTTTTCACTTTTTACACTTTTTAATATTTTTATCCTTAAATTTTGTTCGAATTATTTTTTTATAAAACTCGATTATTGTGCTTACTCATTATTGGTGGTCTAAAATAAAAACAATTTATGAAATAAGAAAAAATAATAAAAAAAGTATTTAAATTAAATTAATAAGAATATCCAAATAGGAAAGAAAAAAATAAGAGTTTATAAATTATAAAATAATTGAAATAGCTTATAAAAATAAGTAATAAGGTAAACAAATAAAATAAATTTATTATAAATTTATTTTGATTAAATTTGTAATTTATAGTTATATCATCAATAACACTCTCAAGAAGTTTTTTTAAAAAAATTATCTTTGTAAAAAATCAAAATACATGTATACATATACATCATTACTATTCTAACCCCATCCATTCATACTAATTTTCTACCATATCTTTTACTCTCGTGTAATACATAATTATAGTAATTAATAAACATATATAAGCAACATGACAATCTAAAGTTTAAAAAATATTTATCCTATTACGAAATGGAATTTAAATCTCAGTTGAGTTAGGTTTAAAGTTCACTTCGTAATATATTCAAATAATTTTATTAAATATTAATAATGTCTTTTTCACAGTATATGAAATTTTTCAAATCATATGAGAACACTACTAGCACATAACACAACATTTGACTTTACTCTCGAAAGACACACGCATCGAATTTGACTAAGACATTTTTTATCATACTACCTTCATTATGATGTCTCTCCAACAAAATTACATTAGGGCAAATTCTGGTGACTTACCTGATCAATTATTTTTCCAAAAACTTAGTCATAAGAATCTTTCTCGACTTTCACTACCTAATAATTTTTATATACGTGATTCTAATATATCACTAGAGCCAAGACATCTCCTTAATACAAATCTCAAAATTTATACATATCATATACATCACAACATAGTATTCTCTTTCATGGAAGTAACTATGTCAACATCATACTTCATATTATATACAATGTATTTTAAACAATGATAACTCAATTAAGAAATCACTAACATGAATTCTATATCATCTTTTGCTCTATAGAGAAATCAATTACACCTTATTTCATTCAATACAACTCTGATATTTAAGATAGAAAACCTTTTAGCATAAAAAACACTTAAAACAATAAATTTAAAATTTCCAGAACAAACACATTTGCCTTATCAGATTTTAGCTCGTCCAACGACCAATCTCTTGGAACTTTTATTTAACAACTCGTCCCGCGAGACTTGGCTCGCCTAACAACCAAACCTCTCAAGTTTTTATTAAAATAAAATCCATCAAGCAAGAGTGTGGCTCACCCAACCATCAATCCCATGTGAGATTTTATTTAACAACTTGCCCAACAAGACTTGGATCGCATAGGGACCAAAACTCTAGAGTTTTTATTAAAACAATTTTTGTTCAGCATAAGTTTGGCTCGCACAACGAGTTTGCAAAAAATTATAAAAATTGTAGATAACACAGGAATCTTAATTTATTCAAGATGATTTTTAACTTTATATTTTCTACAAACAACCTAATTGATAAATGCATACTCACTTCAAAGTATTCAAAACCAAAATAGGATATTCTTTTCAATTCCACCAATACATAAATTCCAGGTAGACTCATTAAATTTCATAATCAACCAAAACAAATTAAAAGTAAACATCATTTAAATCACACTCAATCAACCAAATCAAATTTAAGATGAACTCATTTAAATCAAAAGAATTAACCAATACATCAATCCTTGCGAGAATTTAAAAACAATGTTACATCGTTACCATCACATTTGGAGTGTATAACATAAGGTACAATTTAAAACTAAACTAGCTTTCCTTAATTATTTAGATTTCTAAAAACTAAACCAAAAGTTTCAACTCTACAAAATTCACATAAAAACTAAAGTTTAACTCATAGAGTCTTAACTAACAATATGAACATACCTCTATAATCCTAGACTAACATGTACTCATCCTAAGTTTACAAATGTCATGTATAAAAATCTCCCCCGTGCATATCTTCCCAAAAGTAATTCAAAGAAAAAAACAACTTATTTAAAAAAAAATTATAATCAGATAACCTTTTTCTATTTTCCACCAAGATTCCTATAATAGGTTTAGAATCTTATAGAGAAGTTAGAAAGAAAGAAAAAAAAAAAGTTTTAGAAAGAAGAAAATTCTTTTAACGTGAAATTTAAATAATTATTTTTTTACTATTTATAAATCTTACATTTTTATCTTAATTATACCATTTTTACCCTTAAATTTTTTTCTAAATCCTTAAAAATAATAGTTTGATATATTTTTAAACTAGCTTGTTAATAATAAAAGAAAAAAAAATGAAATTTTCAGACAAAACAGGATGCATTTAGAAGAGATTAACAATAACAAGACTTAATGATAACATTATAAAATTAGAATATGATTCTAGTGTCACATAAAAATCTTTATTTATAACGACAACAGAATATTTTTATTTTCTTATATTCATCTCTTTGTTTTATTAAATCAACCATTCGTCGCATTCTAGAAACAAAGAGTTTCGTCACGCAATCCAAAAGCAAAGACAAATTAAAAATTATAATAACTTGACACAGTTCTATGTTCTTTCATATCTAGAATATCAAATATTATGATAATGTTCAGGATAAACCTCTTTTTAAATAATTTTATGTAGTACAGTTGTCTTCTAATTTTTCATGTAATTATATATATTGAAAATTAAAAGAATATAAAAAATCTTGAGAAAGATATTAAAAACTATTAAGACTTAAATTTCAAATTTAAATATTTTTAGTTGAGGAAATATTTTTAAGAGAGACTCTTCTTTTAAGTTAATTACATAATTTCAAATATAAAATTAAATATTTGTGAATAGTTCAATAAAAAGAAATACAGATGATCAACAAATTTTATTAGAATAAATTTTAATATTGTATTAAAAAGTAATTCTAATTTAATGTCACAAAATTAATTTATAAAATAAGAATTTATTAAAAAATAACTTTATTTTTGTAATAAATGTAATTTAATAATAAAAAAAAATTTATCTCTAATAAATGTAACTTAATATAATAGTTTTACAGTGATGTGACATAGTATATGTTATTGGTGATTTGATTGAGAGCTATAATAAATTTATTAATGGAGTATTGAAACTTGAAGCTAATTTGGTAAGCAATGTGAATATAATATATTATTGTGAGTGAGTTGACCAATCTTTTTAAGGATTAATGGTATTCTAGAAGCTTTTATGCTTAAGGCAAAATCTTTAGATTTAATTAACCCATCTTTATACTAACTTTTTAGTTTCTAGACATGTCAAATTATATAGTTTTTATAATTAAGTAATTTTAATATTTCAAAGTAATTTGTTAAATTTTGCAATATCATTAATTTTAGATAATTGTTTTAAATGTATCTTTTGTAACAAAATACAAAACTCACTCTTTCATCTTTAACTCTTTTTTCTAAAATCTATTTCAGAATCATTTTCCACTAGTTAGGAATAAAGATTATTTTTATTTGATGAAATTTTCAAATAGAATTAAGTTTCTACTTTTTTTTAAAAATATTTATTGTTTTATACTTTTTTATATTTTTTCATCAATATCAATATCAGTGGATTCAACTAATAAAATTGATTATTTCAACTTATTTTATCAACGAAATTTTGTTATGAGTAGATAATTTTCTCTAGGCTCTCAAATTTTGTAGCATTACTAATTTGTTTTGGGAAGTTACTTTGATGATAAATATTTCAGGTAAAAAATACTAGTTTTAATTTTCAACATTACCCTATACTGGAGGATTTAAATGTGAAGTTAACGTGATCACAAGTTCTAAACTTTTTTTATTGAAATGTTATTTGATAAAAATTGTTTGATTTTATGTTGTTTGAAAAGGTAAAGATATGAGATTTTAATAGTTTCGTATTTAAATATTGTTTTTTATGTTGAAAATGTTATTGAATGTTGTTGAAATCTATTACGAATGGTTTGAAGTGTTGATTTTGGGTGAAGATTGAAATTGAGTTTGTTAGCTTAGTCAATATTCTGATATTTTTTCGCTCAAGCAAAAAGAATTTTCACTCAATTGAAAGGAATTTTCATTCAAGTCAAAATATTTCCACTCAAGCAAAAAATAGTATTGCAACTAAATTTACTCTTTGGACTATTTTTATTCCAGCAAAAGAAGTTTTTGTATAAGTAAAGGGATTTTCATTCAAACAAAAAATAGTACCACAACTAAACCTAACTCAACTCAATTCTCGTTAAAGTGAAAATAACATTGAAAAATTAACTTTCTCGACCATGTTCTTGCTTAAGTAACGAATCCATTATTACTTAAACTAATATATTTTCTCTTAAACTAGAAAAAAAAGTATTTTTATTCAGTGAATATTAGTTTGTATATTCAATTAGAAAAGCAGAAAAATATATATATATATATATATAAATAATTTAAGATCTTATCCACACTATTAATTTATTTTTTACTTAATTAAATTAAAGATATCTCATAATTTTATGTATTTTTAATAAAAAAATTCATTAAAAATATTCTATTAAGTATTTAAAATCTTTTTTTATTTTCATCTAAATATTGTATAGTTTGATTTAATTGTTAACTAAATGAAGTTACTGTTATTTTTAGATGAGAAAATGAATAATAATCACATCATCCTTAAAAACAAAAAATTAAATAAAAATAAAAAATATTTTGAGTGCTTGATAAAATAATTTAATTTTTTGTTTAAAAATATGTAAACTTATAACATACTTAAAATTTAATTAAGTTTGTATTTATTACCCTATAGTTTCAAATATTGTAACATTTTAGGTAACGTGAGATATATAAAAATATTGGTTAAATAAAAGTGAAATTAGAACAACACATTATAGAGATTTAAAGTGACTAAAATAAGTCAAAAAAGAATAATAATGAAGGACTTGAATTAAAAAAATTCTCTTACAAGGAATAAAATTAAAGTTAATAATTTAAAATTAGAAAAAAATTAAAACCAAAATTATTAATAAACACTTGGAAAACAAGGATTGGGGTTACATTTTTTAGGGCTCATTTTAAGTGGCCATGTGTACAATAGTGTATATTTTCATCAAACACATTAAACAATTAAATTAATAAAGTTAATTTAACTCATGATCAAAGTCTGGGTATTTTTATGCATAGAAAATATATAAAATTAAAATCCAAAAATAAATTCAATTTTAATTAATTTATTAAAACTAAAATTGCCATTATTCAATTTTTTTTTAATTATTGGTTTGTGTTTCACACCTCGTGTCATTGTCAACATCACCATCAAAGCATATTAATGTATGTAATTAAAGATTCAGTAATGTTGATCCATAACTATAGTATAAAAAAATATTACTGCATTTCGTAGAAGCTTCTTATATTTTTTATTATTGCATTAATTTCCCACCTTATAAATTCTTTTGGTCTAATAATGACACATTATTTTTTTTAAAAAAAAACTCACCTTATTACATAATTAAAATTTTAATAACCCAGAAAATAAAAAATACTATCATGTTTTTCCTAATTTTAAAAAATGATTCATTATTTTTTTTAAATAAGATTCTCTTTTAGGGTCAAAGACGAATAATTTTTACATGGATCTATTTGGAACATTTTAATAAATTTTATTTCGTATTTATATATTTCAGAAATCGTATCTATAAGTATATAGTTAAAAGATATGGTTAGTTTTTAATATCCTTATTCACAGAGTTCAAAATAAAATAATATGATAAAAAAATTGTATATAAGTATGAAATAGATCACACAGTAACGTGTGAATTGTCTGAAAGCAAGCCAACCATCTTCGACTTTTCTGAGTACACATTCAGAATTCATTGTAACAGTGCTGACCAGAATCATCTTCTTATCTCTCTGCAGCAACCAGAAACTCTCTTTTGCACACTCACCAAGATGATTATGCCAATTCAATCTTGTATGCACTTTTCATGTCACATTTTTCTGATTTTTTTGTTCTTCCTTGTCCACACAAGCTCACAGTCATTGAATGATCAAGAGCATGCAGTTTTGCTTAAGATAAAGCAATATCTTGAAGACCCTTCTTTCCTCTCCCACTGGAATTCAACTTCTTCTCACTGTTCATGGCCTGAGATTACATGCACCTCTGGCTCAGTCACTTCCCTCACCCTCTCCCATTCCAACATCAACAAAACTATACCACCCTTCACCTGTGACCTCACCAACCTCACACACCTTGATTTCAGCTTCAACCTCATCCCTGGTGACTTCCCCACACCCCTCTACAACTGCTCCAAGTTGGAGTACTTGGATCTTTCGGGTAACAACTTTGATGGCAAGGTTCCTCTTGACATTGACCATTTGGGTGCTAATTTGCAATATCTCAACCTTGGTTCTACCAACTTCCATGGTGGTGTTCCTGCTAGTATTGCAAATTTAAAGCAACTGAGACAGCTGAAACTTCAGTTTTGCTTATTGAATGGCTCTGTTGCTGCTGAGATTGATAGCTTGTCCAATCTTGAGTACTTGGACTTGTCCTCTAACTTCTTGTTTCCTAAATGGAAGTTGCCTTGGAACTTGACCAAGTTCAACAAATTGAAGGTGTTTTATTTGTATGGCACCAACTTGGTTGGGGAAATCCCAGATAACATTGGAGATATGGTGGCTTTGGAGAAGCTGGATGCGTCAAAAAATGGCTTAACTGGAGGAATTCCAAGTGGTTTGTTCTTGCTGAAGAATCTGACCTCACTCTATCTTTTTGAAAATGATCTCTCAGGGGAGATACCAAGTGTGGTTGAGGCATTAAACTTGGTCAACCTTGATCTTGCAAGGAACAATCTCACAGGGAAAATACCAGATGATTTTGGAAAGCTGCAGCAGTTGTCATGGTTGAGTTTGTCTTTGAATAGCTTGTCAGGTGTGATACCAGAAAGCTTAGGCAATCTTCCAGATCTCAGGGATTTTCGCGTGTTTTTCAACAAGTTATCAGGTACTCTTCCTCCTGATTTTGGCCGTTACTCAAAGCTTAAAACCTTTTTGATTGCATCTAATAGTTTTACTGGGAAGTTACCGGAGAACTTGTGCTATCATGGGATGTTACTTAACTTGTCTGTTTATGAGAATAATCTGAGTGGTGAGTTGCCAAAATTTCTTGGAAATTGCAGTAGTTTACTGGACCTGAAAATTCATGAAAATGAGTTTTCTGGTAACATTCCTAGTGGTCTTTGGACATCTTTCAATTTGTCAAATTTCATGGTGAGCCATAATAAGTTCACTGGTGTGCTTCCTGAAAGGCTATCTTGGAATGTTTCGAGGTTTGAGATAAGTTACAATCAGTTTTCTGGTAAAATTCCAAGTGGAGTATCATCATGGACTAATTTGGTAGTGTTTGATGCCAGCAAGAACAATTTCAATGGAAGTATTCCAAAAGAGGTAACAGCTCTTCCTAAGTTAACAACCTTGTTACTTGATCAGAACCAACTCACTGGGGCACTTCCATCAGATATAATATCATGGAAATCCTTGGTAACTCTAAATTTGAGCCAAAACCAACTCTCTGGACAGATTCCTCATGCAATTGGTCAGTTACCTGTCCTTAGTCAGCTTGATCTATCAGAAAATGAACTCTCTGGCCAAGTTCCTTCTCTACCTTCCAGACTCACCAATCTCAATTTGTCTTATAATAATTTGACTGGGAGGATTCAAAGGGAATATGAAAATTCTGTGTTTGCTGGTAGCTTTTTGGGCAATTCTGGTCTTTGTTCTGACAACCCAGCACTGAACCTCGCCTTGTGCAATTCTGGCCTTCAAAGAACAAGCAAGGGCTCATCTTGGTCTATTGGTTCGATTATATGCTTGGCGGTAGTAGCCTTGTTACTGATCCTTCTGGCATCATTCTTGTTTATTAGATTTCAAAGGAAGAGAAAGCACAGATTAGATAACTCTTGGAAGCTCACTTCCTTTCAGAGGGTGAATTTCACAGAATCAACCATTGTATCATCAATGACAGAACAAAACATTATTGGTAGTGGTGGATATGGTACAGTATACCGCATTGATGTTGGTTCAGAATATGTTGCTGTGAAAAAGATTTGGAATAACAGAAAGTTGAACAAGAAGCTTGAGAGCTCCTTCCGTGCAGAAGTAAGAATATTGAGCAACATTCGTCATACCAACATAGTGAAGTTGATGTGTTGTATCTCTAATGAGGATTCTATGCTCCTTGTATATGAGTATCATGAAAATCTCAGCCTAGATAAGTGGCTGCATAAGAATGTTAAGCCAGGTTCAGTCAATAAAGTGGTCCTTGATTGGCCAAAGAGGTTGAAAATAGCAATTGGGATTGCTCAGGGTTTGAGCTACATGCATCATGATTGTTTACCACCTGTTGTTCATAGAGATGTAAAAACAAGCAACATCCTTCTGGATTCTCAATTCAATGCAAAAGTTGCTGATTTTGGACTAGCCAAGTTGTTAATCAAGCCAGAGGAACTTAGCACCATGTCAGCTGTTATTGGCTCATTTGGCTATATTGCTCCAGGTGAGTGACATACAATCTTTTTTGTTCCTAACTAGCAAAATACTATTTCTTTTGCTAAGTTAAATTCTGTGCCACTTTTGAGTAAACCTTGGATTTAATCTTAAAATTTTAAGAGTCACTAAATTAGTCCTTGAAATTACTATTTTTTCACTTAGTATTTGACTTTATACTATGTCATTCACTTTAGTCTTTTGTGGGTAAACAAGGGAAAGTTTAAAATTTGGCTGCTCATATAAAAAACATCCAAAACCATTGACTAGAAAATCATTCACTCTGACAGAGCAAAATCTGTGAACAAAAAAACTGACTTTTTTTTTGTAAAATAAGAAACTAACTAAACTGATTGACACTTATAATCTTAGTAAAAAATAGAGGTTTACACTTTTCTTTCCACTGGCATACTAGTTTATTCTCAATCTAACTTTTCATATTTGAATTGCAGAATATGTGCAATCAACCAGAGTTAGTGAAAAGGTTGATGTGTTCAGTTTTGGGGTGATCCTATTAGAACTGACAACCGGTAAAGAAGCAAGTTATGGAGACCAACACTCATCTCTTTCAGAGTGGGCGTGGCGTCACATTCTGATTGGAGGCAATGTTGAAGAATTGCTAGACAAAGATGTGATTGAAGGCAGTTACTTGGATGAAATGTGCAGTGTTTTCAAACTTGGTGTCATGTGCACTGCAACACTGCCTACTAGTAGGCCTTCCATGAAGGATGCCCTACAAATATTGCAAAGCTTAGGAGAACCATTATTTTATGGTGAGAAGAACTTTGGCCACTACTATGATGCCATTCCCCTTCTTAAGAGTTCCAAGGAAACTAGATTGCATGTTGATAGTGAATGATTAGCAAAATGGATTCCCTAGAATGCCAAGATAGTGAAAAAAAAATTAGGTTTAGCAACTTGAGGCAATGGATTTTGTTTTTTGAAAATGAAGAGTGGGGTAGTTAGTTTGTCACAGAGTTGTTGTATAGAATGGATTTAATGAAATGTGAAGTTATGATTGAAGAGTCATAATTGAAGCTTCAACAGCCAACTAGTCAATATAGTGAGAGATTTGAAAAGTTTCATCTAACTCCAACTTATAAAACCGACTCTTAAATCTAACTCGAATTTATAAATCTGGTTTTTAATATGAAGTTTGTTCTTACTTATATATTCTAAAATGTCTTTATTTCTAGTAAATGTGGTGAGATCTTCAACAATTTTATAACATTTTTTTTTTCTCATACCAGTATCATCAGAAATTTTTATTAAATTTGGATGGTTATTTTAGTACACTATTAACTGTCTTTTAACCAAATGTCTTACCAGCTAGTTAGAGAAATCCAAATTGAAATTTGTTTCAAAGGAGAATCATTGGTGACAGCAAAATTCTGTTTTGTAAGGTTGGAACTATGTGGGGGTGTAGAATATAGACATTAAATAAAGAGGAAAACTAAAACATAGTTTATGCAAAATCAATAGTTTTGCTCTTGTTGGATCCTTGCTGGTATATACCCTTTACGGCAAAACTGCTTTGACTCTGAATGCTGGTATAGTTGCAAACTTGGAAACAACTGATAAAATCATGATCTGCATATATATCTACCGAGTGGGTGGGGTGGATGAACTTCAACATATTTATATATTTATGAAAAGAGGTTTTCATTCAAATTAAAATATATATTATTGTTCTCGTGTGAGGATTGGGGCCTAAAGAACTATTAAGAAGTTTTGTCCTCCTATCGGTTGTACTGCTCTTCAACTCCCTTGTTTGTTCCTCCTGTCCTTCTTAGTCTCGGCTCTTGGTCCTCTGGTGATTCACGAATGGAGGTACCTGTAGAAGGCATTCTGACACTCGCATAAGGGTTGAACACTCGGTTATCAGAGTACACGTAGATAATGACGTGCCTGTTTCTTGGAATATTCGCTATTTATATTACCTGTGATGGGTTTTTCTTATTGGGTCAGGTTAAGGGATTGGACCGTATTTATGGCTGAATTACCTAGCTCCTAATCACATATTAGTTTTGCTGACTTTGATTGAGCGTAATTGGATTGAGCTATCGGTCGACCCGACGGATGTGTGTCTCGACTATATTTGGTTGGCCTAACATTGAAGTCCAAAACGTTATATCGGTCGTGCGGTCCTCACTGGTACGATTATTATCTAGATAGGAGTATGAAAGTGTGTTTAAATTATTTTATTTGAAATCCATTGGAATGTTGTGAATGTAAATTTTATTATTCTGTCACTCAATATAAAATTGTTATATATAATAGGTTTATTTTGACTTTCATAATAACCTTGAAAATTGTTATATTTAAATATAAACTTTTATTTTTAAAAATATCTTAAACAAAATTAGTGCTCTTATTTTTCTTAAATTTAAAAAAGAAAAAAAAAACTTAAAAATAATTTAGTACCTTCTACTTACAATTGATTTAAGAAAAAAAAAAATATTAGAGTCAAGATCTAATGTAGAAGCAAACGTGGAAGGAAAAAAAAAAATATTGTTTGTTTATTTAAACATATGTTGACTCTAGGAAATGTGAAATCAAAGATTGAGTTGTCCTATTAGCTTTCAATCCTTCTTTTTCCTTTTGGACAAAATGATTGATAAATTAGTATTGATTTTTGTATCAAATGTTCTTAGACCAAATAGCATCTCTTTTGATTTTTTAACAACAATATCAACCTTTCATAAAACGTATAGTTTTGATCATTTTATTCTTCATTATGCTATTAATCATGTGGCCTAAAAAAATACTTATTTATCCTAATTAATTACTATATTTACTAAATTAAAGACCATGTTATAAACTAAAAAAATTATTAGTATTTAAAATAGTTTCTATTATTAATAAAAATTTAAAAAGTAGTTTTTAGATTGGTATCCAACCATTATCTACCAAGACTTTAGCTACTAACTATCCTATATTGTAAATCTTTAGAGACTAATTTAAAATCTAAAATATTAGTTAATTAAAATCTTAGTAGTTAATTTAAATAACAATTTAAAAATTATTTTATAATATAATTTTTTATTAATAATAAAAAATCACTTTAAATATCAACAAAAATTTAATTAAAAAATAGTATCTAATTTAATTAATATAATATTAAGATAATTTTAATATATTTTTATTAAGTTGTTGTGTAACACAACAAGGCTTTAAGACTCCCACTGATAAAAAAGGAAAAACTTCAAAACTTTTCTTTTTGAAAGTTTTCCAAATTTTTTTCTATTGATAAAGTGCTCCCAAATTTAAAACTTTGGATATTTAATCTCCTAAATAAGTCAAGTTTAGGTAAGAAAACAAATGAATTAGTGTATTCTAAATGATTACTAGTGTTTAAGCATTTGTAGCAATGAATGGAGTCAACTAGTCAACTTTAGGTTTTTCTCTATTCAAACATATGTGTTGACTTTTGAGAAATAGGCATGCAAAGAAAAGTGAAGCCATAAAAGCTATAAATGAAAGCTAGTGAAGAAAAGTATGAACAAAAAGCTCACAGTTTTGGAAAGTATAAGAATTCAAAACAACTTGTCTTTCATGATTTACCTTACAATTTGTTCTATCTTTTACTTTAAAATGCATGAAAATTTGGTGCTTTATGAAAGCTACAAAGAGGTTTTGGACGCGGAATTGACTCACCAAAATTAAAAACAAAAGTATAAGTTAATTTTTTTTACCAGTAGAAATTAAAGGTTTTCATTCTAAAACTTTGGTATAAGAATTTTTTATAAATTAAAACTAATTTATTCAAAAGTTAGAAATAAAATTTTAGAAAAGTTGTATGACATATCTTCTAGATATTAGTTTATGTTGATTTAATTTTTGGATTTTTTTCTCTCTCTTATGGATAGATTTGGTAGACAATATTTTTACGTTTTTTATAATGTGATTTCTTTTGGATTTCAGAGTTTCATTACGCTTTTATTCTTATAAAGTACTCTGAAGGATCAGAGGAGAAGTGTGTAAATTTCTATGTAGCACAGATACGGATACGGACACTGACACGATACAGATACGGATACAGAGATACGTATAATTTTTAAAATGTAGGACACGAAGACACGGATTTATATATTATATAATTTTGAATTATATAAATTGAAAATAAATATTTATGTTCAAAAGTATGTTTCATATTCTTTTAGGAGCATGAAAATATTTTTCATGATTTGTTCCTTATTTTTATAATCATAATAAAAATTTATACAATAAATTTGAGTTTTTAGAAAATTATTGTATTTATACCTTTTAAAATTGTTTAGAATCGTGTTAGAATTTTAAAAAATCCAACAAATATTTTTTAAATTGAACATTTCACCGATAAGTGTCGTTCGAGTGTCGACACCGATACGTGTATCCGACACGGATACGCCCATTTAAGAGAAGTGTCCGAACCTATTGAACATACCATAACAATTTTTATATTGATTATTGAATTAATTTTAACCACCTTAAATATGCTTTCGAAACTAATAGTACTCTAAAAAAAACTAAATATAAATTTATATATAATATTAGATTTAAATAGGTTTTAGATATATAATATATTTTTTATTTTGAGTATTTATTTATTTTTTAAATTTGGTTTCCAATAAATTATTATTTTTTAAGTCTCTTCTATTATTCATCTTAGTTTGATTGTTCACATGTAAGTTAAGTTAAAGTATGTATCACACAATTTACAATATTACAAAATGATATATATTAAGCCACTTCTATTATTTATACCAATACTACATCTTATATGAAAAATATATTATTGTTGTGATAAAAAAAGAGGGATTAAAATATAAATTTAAAAATATTTTAGAGATCAGTTAAAACTGACAACATATTAGAGACAAAATATAAATGAATGTCTTTTCAGAAACTTCAACAAAAATTTTAAATTTTTTTAAGTATTTAATTTGAAAAAAAAAAGGATTTATTTAGTACTCAGATTAAAAATAGTTTCTTGAGGACCTAAATATTGTTTAATTCATACAATTAGTTGATAAATTGTTTAAAATTTAGTAAGTAAATTAACTCAAATGTAATTTTTGATAATGAATTTTAGTTTAGATAAAAAAGTTTAAATTACATAGAAATGAAATAAATCTTAAGAAAATTATAAATAAATTAAAATTATTTTCATTAGTAATTTATTACAAAATTTTATCTCTTTAAAATTATAAACTTTAAGTTATCAAGGTTCTCAACCAATCAATCATCCTTTTTTATAATCAAATTTCACAATTTAAGAGACAATTGAGTATAAATTAAGTTCATTTGACAAAAATCTTGTTTGGGAAAAAGTTCCTTGTTTTATTTTTTCTTTCTTTTCTTTCATATGTTGAAATTTGGTACTTTGTCTACCTAAATCAACTAAGGAATAAAAAATTCCTAGTTACTTGAACCAGTTTAGATATTATGTTTGATTTTCTATAACAGTTAGGATTAATTGATTTTTAGTTGTGGATTACTTATGAAAATTTATCATTTTATAATTTTTTCCATATATATTTATAATTATTTTAATCTTAAAATATTTTTTTTCGCACAAATTGAAAATAATTGTAATAAGTTTTTTATGAAACAAGTTTTCAAAAACAAGCTCACCCTTTTAATAGATAAATTAATCAAAATTATATTTATTTTTAAGAATAGAAATAGTAGATAATTTTAATTGTTTTAAGCCATCCACCATAATAATTTTTGGTTTTATCCATATATATGAAACAACTTGTATAAGAGAACATCAAATAATTTTTAAAAAAAAATATTTGACTATATTTTAAAATATATAATTTAAAATGTATTTGATATCATTGTGCATTATACATTCCGAAAACCTCTTACCATCTTTGTTTTCAGAATGAATACCCTGAAAATGGTAAATATATTTCAGATAAAATTTTCTAAAATGCATCTTTAAAACGGTATTTTCTATCAAATATATTGTGGGGGGTGAAGGAATAAAAGAGTAGAGTACGGGAAGAAAATCTCCCTATGTTATTGGGCAGCGCAACAATGCAAGGTCGGTTTTTTCTTTCTAAACTTCCATAATTTCACGATCTTTTTTTTCTTTCTTCACTCCCATAATTTCTAAGTACACCCTCATAAAAAATAACCATTTTACCTTTTTGTAAAAAGTGATTTCTGGATTATAAATTTTTCGAATTACCTATTCTAGAAATCTTTTGGAATAAACTTTTCCATAATTTCTGGAGCATGATTTCCATAATATAATTATTGGAATAGAATTTATAGAATAAACTATCTAAAATACATGAAATATATTTTAGAACAACTTTTCATAACATAATTTTTATTACAATTTTTTTAAAATATATATATATATATATATATATATATAATATAAAAGACATTCTAGAACAATGAGTTTTCTTAAATAAGTTTTTTGGAACACGTGGAACGATCTTTCCAAAACAACTCTCTCTTTATCTTCTTCTTCCTCCTATCCAAGAGTGTAGTTCATGATGAAGGGTATTTTAAACCTTTTCTCTTAGTAATGGAGTGTAGTTCAAAATTATGGGGGTGCAGGAAGTATAAACCTACAAGGCCTTGTTTGTTTCAATGTCCTAAACAAAAAAGGCCATAAAAAACGAAGGCTATTGAAAGCGAAGCAGAGAGAAGCAGAGAGAGAGAGAGAGAGAGAGAGAGAAGACACCATGGAAAAGGAAGAGGAAGAGGAAGCAGTGGCACCAATGGTGAAGTTGGGATCGTACGGTGGTGAGGTTCGGTTGATGGTTGGTGGAGAGGAATCTGCTGCGGAAGAGACCATGCTTCTTTGGGGTATTCAGCAACCTACGCTTTCCAAACCCAACGCTTTTGTCTCTCAATCTTCTCTGCAGCTCTCCCTCGACACTTGTGGCCACTCTCTCTCCATTCTTCAATCCCCTTCTTCCTTGGTATCTTTCTCTCTTAACCTCATTGCTTTAGTTTAAAAGATTATTGGTAAAAAAACTTAAAAGCTTTGATTTTGATCGTGGTTCGGGTTCTAACATGATGACCCAGTTGCTTTATTTAGCCCGAACGTGATTGCCCTTTTCATAAAGTACCATGGTACTGATTGTTGTTGCTTAAAGGTGGAGGCTTTATGACAGGCCTGGTTGATGATGACTTGTGCTGTTGAAGCTCTGGATTTTAGAAAATGAACCACTTAGCTTCACACTGATTAGTCATGAACATTTTGATCGTGGTTTGGGTTATAACTTGATGACTTGGTTGTTTTTTAGCCCGAACTTAATTACTGTTTTCATAAAATGCCATGCTGCTGATTGTTGTTGGTTAAAGTAAGAATCTTGCAATAGCCCTTGTTGATTACGTATGTTATCGAAGCTTTGAATTTGGAGAAATGAGCAAGTTAACTTCACATTATTGCTCCAACAGCTTCTGCTTTAGCTTGTGCCTTTTCTAATTGTTGGTTTATTGTTGAAATTTATATCATACGGTGAATTGGCTATTGATAACTCAGCTCACAGTTATGGTACTTTCGAATTTTGATTTTAGGGAACACCTGGAGTGACTGGATCGGTGATGTGGGACAGTGGAGTTGTATTGGGGAAGTTTCTGGAGCATTCTGTTGACTCAGGGATGCTTGTCCTTCAGGGAAAGAAGATTGTTGAGTTGGGATCTGGTTGTGGATTGGTTGGGTAAGTTCAATTGCAATCTCTTTCTTCTTCTTCTTTATCTGTTCATGACATATTGCTATGGTTTGTCAGTAATTTCTTGATTAGCTTTTGGTTTTTTTCACATGGATTAAATGAACTAGGAAAGTAGAGGTTTGAGCCTTGGCATTGTTTTTCTTTATAACCAAGCCACAATTTGGATAAACTTTTCAATGAGCCATTATGGCAGAAGAAATAAGATGAATTAAGATATAATTGAATCAAATTTCTCCCGCTGCTTAAGTATACTTTTCTACCAACTTTTTCATAAGCCCTAGCTACCTTATTAGTCGTGGTGTATGAGTTGATTTCATCTTATGGGAGAAGTTTGATTCATTTCACCTCCTTAGTTTGTCTTCTTATCCTTTTATGTAACTGTTGTTAAGAAGTTTAACCCTACTAGCTCTAGGTTGTCTAGCAAATGGAGAACAATTATTTTTTAGGTTGTTCTTATTCATTCTGTGATGCACCTTTCTTATTTTTCTTCCTTAGTTGTATTGCAGCCCTCTTGGGTGGAGAAGTTGTTGTTACTGATCTGCCTGATAGGCTGAGGCTACTGAGAAAGAACATTGAGACCAATATGAAACATGTTTCTCTACGGGGTTCTATAACAGCAACTGAACTCACATGGGGGGAAGATCCTGACTCAGAACTCATTGATCCCACACCTGATTTCGGTAAAAATTCTCTTCCTCAACCCCTTCCCACATGTCACCGTGATCTGCGTGTCCTCATTCTAATAATAGATTTGTAGTTAGTTGCATTTTTTTTCTTCTGTTGATCTGAATGCCTATTGGAGTTACCTTTGTCTACTTTGCTAGCATTTCCTTTTAGTACTTTCTTTTATGTTTTTAATCTAATATTCGTTGTGTGATCATTGGAAATACAACCTGTTTTCCGAAATCATAATTTAGATAATGTGTTACTACTAATGCCACCATGGTCCCATGAAATTTTTCACTTCAATTCATATCAGAAGTGTATTTATTTTTTACATTTTTGCATCATGAGGCTCTTGTTAATGCTTTGTTTACTAAAATTTTCATTTTGGTGTTTTTGGCTAATGAGAGAATTGAATGAGAAGAGTTCCTTAAGATGCTGTTAAATTTTCAACTATTTATATGAATAGCTTATTGATTCAATACTTGTTTTCCTGTTATCAGTGCTAGGATCTGATGTAGTGTACAGTGAGGGGGCAGTTGTGGATCTGCTAGAGACTCTTATGCAGCTCTCTGGACCAAATACAACAATATTTTTGGCTGGAGAACTCAGAAATGGTAAAGAATTCCATTCCTTTTTCTTTTTTTTCGGGACCACAATCTATGACCAGTTGTACTAAATAGTGTTTTCTGATTTCAGATGCCATTCTTGAGTACTTCTTAGAAGCTGCAATGAACAATTTCACTATTGGCCGTGTGGATCAAACACTCTGGCACCCTGATTATTGCAGCAATCGTGTTGTTCTTTATGTTCTAGTGAAGAAATGATTGTTGAGATTAATGTTTAATTGTCTTGTGAAATGCTGGTAACACCATGTCCATAAAGTGCATTAAGAATTTTTCGTTATGATTTTTCTCACTGTATTTTCTTTGTTAACCCACAAGTATTTTGTTTTTTTTAGGATAAATGATTAATTTGGTTCATGAAGTGTTGTCAATTTAATCTTTTGAAATAACGAAATATTTATTTTAGTCTTTGAATATATAAAAAATCTTGCAATATTTTATTGTTATGTTTTGTGAGACTATTAATTTTGAGGGTCAATTTAGTAGTAAAATCAACACTATTTTGTTATTAAGTTATAATATTAAGAATTAATTTGAATTTTTAATGTATTTAGAGTCTAAATTATTATTTTTTATTTTTTCAAGGATTACATTGGCAAAGTATCATATTTAAGAACTAAATTAGTTATTTATCTTTATGTTTATCATTGTTGTTTGGTTGATGACTTCTAAGAAAAAACTTTGCCATATTATTACATTTTAAAGGGATGGAATGCAGAAGATTTAGCTGAATATGTTAAAGCATGCACATTTTATTTTTTTTGGTATTTGATAATAGAAAATATTAACCAGTGTGAAAAGCATCTAAAGAAAATAAAGAAAATAAGTGTTTTATGCAAAACTGTTTATTATTTTAAATTAATAATGAGATACAGTTTAAGTAATTAAAAATGTTAAATAATCCTAACTTTTGTAGGACCACAAAAGATATGGGTAGGAAGCTCTGATGACACAAGTTTAATCATAGAAGGTTTATCAAGATACAGATTTAGTTCTAACTTTTCTTCCCAGTGATTTTAACAAATTTCAAAAAGATAATTTATTTTTATAAAGAATTTGAAATTTTGATTTCTTAAAATTGAAATTCTAATTTGATTAAGTTAGGTTTAAAGATTAAGAAAATTTTTTAGACTATGTAGCACAGACTGATATGACACGAACACAAAGATACGTATAATTTTTAAAATATAGAATACAAGAATACGAATTTATATATTATATAATTATGAATTATATAAATTGACAATAAAGAATTATGTATGCAAGGATATTTCAGTCTTTTTTTTAGTTGAAATATATTTTTTTATGACTGATTTAAGAGGATTTATTCATTATTTTTATAATCATAATAAAAGTTTATGTAATAAGTTTGAGTTTTTAAAAAATTAATGTATTTTTCTTTATTAAAATTGTGTTAGAATCGTGTTAAAATTGTGCTAGAATTGTTAGAAATCGAACAAATATTTTTTTGAATTTAACACTTTACCAATACATGTTCTACGAGTGTTCGTATCCGATACGTGTGTCCGATACGGATATGTCATTTAGGAGGAGTGTTTGGTCTCATAGGTTTTATGTAAACATATATCATTTTTCAAATTGTAAATTTAAGATACTTATTTATAATTTTTTTTTATATTTAAATAATTATTTGACTCTTGTATTATCATATTCAAACAATTATATTAATAAAAATTTAAGTAAATCATTTTTATAATTTGTTTAAAATTAAAATATTAATTTAATATAATCTTGTCAGTTAATTCAACTTAACTCATTTTCGTCCAATCTCTTCATGGGGTCTCCTGCTAACTTTTTAAAGTTTTTTTTCGATGATTTATTGGTTATCATATTTTCTTCTTCAGGTTTCTTGCTAGACTTTTAGACTCTCTTTTTTTTTTGTTTTTAATAAAAAAAAATATTACTTTTTTTTACTTTGTGAAAATTAAGTGATTTAGATAGTGCTTTTGAAAAAAAAAAACAATTTTTTTAATTAAAAATAAAAAATTCACAAATTTATTTAGAACAAAAGTAATACGATAATTTATAGGAGCAAAGAATATAATTTATTGTGAGTTGATTTGTTGGCTATAATTTTTGTCATTTATTTTCGTAGTTCAATGGTTGTTATGCCAGTTTTGCTTTTTTTGTTCATTATTGTCATACTAATCTTAATTTCTTCCTGTTCTTCTTCTCGCTTTTTTACACAATTTTTTTTTTATCTTTGTTAGTTTTGTTTGATACAATAGAATAATTTTGTAATTGTGAATATGATCTCTAAAAACTAAGCTTATTTCTAAGAATTTTTTTTTTTGTATAGAGTAAGATACAACCTTAAAATTAATGTCTCTGGTGGCACACTGTAACTACATTCTTAATCCTACCAACACCAGCTAGTTGATTCTATGTCTCAACAGTCTCTACCTACCACAACCACAACCACCACCAACAAGAACAATAACAGCTATTTCAAGTTCTCTTTCACCCTTTTCTTTTTCACTTTTCTAATTCTTCTTCACTCACCAACATGGCAACTTCAACCCCTCAAGTCATCACCTGCAAAGGTAACTCAGTCACCCTTTTCTTTTGATATCTCTGTCTCTCCATTCTTTATGATGAACATTTGATAGTGGGGTTTTTGTTAATGATGGCATGTGGAACATGGAACAGCTGCAGTGGCATGGGGAGCTGGGGAGCCACTGGTGATGGAGGAAGTGGAAGTGAGTCCTCCCCAACCAATGGAGATTAGGATTAAGGTTGTCTCCACCTCTCTCTGCCGCAGTGATCTCTCTGCTTGGGAATCTCATGTAAGTCTTGTCATCATTGTCTTTCAGAAGAATTTGTTTCATAGAACTTTTTAGGGATCTTTTGGAATATCAAATCTAGAATTTAGTTGGAATGCACTGACACTGCAAAGTTTTTTTACATCATCATCCAATCATGGATTGGCATATCATTGAAAATTATTGACTTCTTAATTTTAAAAATAGTAATTAATGTGACTTCTAACTGGCTGAGAGGGTAAAAGTGCATGCGTTGACAAATGACCATGTATTTGAATTAAACTATAATGAAAATTAGTGGAATCATATCTTGGGCAACAAGGGTCCAGAAACCACTCTTTGTGAGATGTAATTGAATAACATAAGAGGTAATGTGTACCTGAAACTTATTTAAGCCTAATGATGGTTGGTGGTGTGATGGATTAGTTTGCTGTTGAATATTTCTTTGCTGTCACGATTCTTGTCTTTTGTGTTGAAGATTTAAGACTGTGCGTGCTTTTTTGTGCAGGCCATATTTCCTCGCATATTTGGGCATGAAGCATCAGGGTAATCTATTCTTAATTTCTATCTTTGGACTATAGACAACATTAGTCACTACTACTACTACTACTGATCCTTAGGATTTTTTCTTTGAATTTCTTAAGAATTTCTTTTAGAGTTACCAATTAGTCAGTATGAGAATTGCATTGCATCAAATACTCATGTACCAAGTTCCTTGAGTGACAATGACCAACTCCCAGCGCGCAGCAGCATTGGCTTTGGCACACACGCAGAGAATATTACTGATGCTAGAAAGTGATGCACTATGCATGGCAATGTGATAATAGTTGCATCATGGACATGTCTTAAATCATGGAAAAATGAGTAAATTTCTGAATAGTCAGTTGAATATTTAGTGTAGTTTTGCAGGATTGTTGAGAGTGTGGGACTGGGAGTGACTGAATTCAAAGAGGGTGACCATGTACTAACAGTATTCATTGGAGAATGCATGACATGCAAACAGTGTACATCTGGAAAAAGTAACATTTGTCAAGTTTTGGGACTGGAAAGAAGGGGTTTAATGCACAGTGATCAGAAGACACGCTTCTCAGTAAAAGGGAAGCCTGTTTATCATTATTGTGCTGTTTCAAGTTTCAGTGAATATACAGTAATCCATTCCGGCTGTGCAGTGAAAGTGAGCCCCCATGCCCCTCTTGAGAAAATTTGCCTTCTGAGCTGTGGGGTTGCTGCAGGTAAAAATTGCAAGTGTTTATTATTAGTTCTACAAAATTGGGAATAGATCAAAGGAGTTTTAGATCAACATTGAAAAATTTAACTTATGTACTTAAATTACTTGATGTAGTAACAGGTTAATAGCCATTAGGCTGTCTGATTTTTTTTTCTTGTTATTTCCCATGGATGGTTAGAGGAGGCATGACTCTGTCTCTGTATTCAGCAGCTTGAATGTTAAAGGAACAGTAGGACCTCACCAAATAAATAAAGGCAATATATATAATTGTAATCTTATCATTATTGATCCTCTCAGCTGCAGATCACCATGTGAATTGGCCTGATTTTCTCTTAAATTAGTTGAACTTAAAAAGATAATGATTCCCTTTTATGTTGTTTTGCATTTTTGTCACCGATTGATTGTCAAAGGTCTACTGTTCTTTACAGCTTAAACTGATTTTAGGGCATATAAGTGTTCCATCACCTGGTTCATAGATCCTTGTCGTATAGGTTTGCCTGCAAAATGTCCTCATCTATCGCATTGTTTGCTTTTAATACTTTCTTCTTGTTGACAACTATTTTGTATGAAGACAAATATAACACGAACTAATTTGTTTGATCCCAATAATTTATTGAAAAAAAAAAGACTTTTAATCGCATCATTTGCATGTTTAGAGATATTAACTGATGATTTGTTGCTTCTTTTGGACTTCCGGATAAACATGAAACTAATTTGATTATAAATGTGACCCAAACCTCTACTGGACTTCCAGATTATTAACCAAAGCAGGTTCAGAAATGATTGGTAAGGAAACATCAGATAGTGTTAAAATGTTTTAATATTAGATTTGATGATGCTATAGCCATTGTGAGTGGCTTAGATAAAGATTGGAACACTGGATGCAATTGTTAGTTAGTTCTAAGTGACACTGGATGCAATTGTTAGTTAGTTCTAAGTGACACTGGATGACTTTGTAGGGCATAACTTATTTTCCTCCTTTTTCTTACACCTCACGTATAATTTATTATGAACTTTTGTTGCTGGACACTTTCACCAAAGATCCCAATTAGTGTTGTTGATGTCATTGATAAATTATTCATTTATGGTTGATTATGGAAATCATTGCATTTCAACATTAGGTCTGGGTGCAGCATGGAATGTTGCTGATGTGTCAAAAGGATCAACTGTGGTGATTTTTGGTCTTGGAACTGTAGGCCTATCCGTAAGTAAAGGGACTGAGCAATTGTATCTTTGCTTCTCAACAGATGAGTGATAATATTTTCCAAATTGTAGTTAACATTCCTTTCAATTAGGTTGCTCAAGCATCAAAACTAAGAGGTGCATCTAGAATAATTGGTGTTGACAACAATCCACAGAAGTGTGAAAACGGTACCATATTCAGTCCCCCAAATTACACCTTAATTTATTTTTATTATTCCCCTGATTTATTTATTGCTGTCTTGTTGGTGTTACCACAGCTAAGGCTTTTGGTGTTACAGAAGTTGTTGACCCGAATTCATGTGAAGAACCTGTTGCTCAGGTGGGCTGATCTTCTCATTACAAAATTATCTGATTTAACTTTTCATACTTTATCTTATGGAGAGTATTGTATATAGCTTTAATTCATGTATAACCAAAGTATGCTTCAAGATCAAATATTACATGTGATCCATACAAATTTATCGTTAATCTAATTTGGTTAATTCTTCAGCACAAAATCTATTAGTATGTACACAAAAAGGTTATGATGTCATAACAACCATTAATATATGTTGAAAATTTCCAGGTTATTAAGCGGATTACTGATGGTGGAGCAGATTTCTCATTCGAATGTGTAGGTGACACTGATATGATAACCACTGCATTGCAGTCATGCTGTGATGTAATGCTCTATATACCCAAAATTAGTGTTTTTGACATTTAAAAGCTTTTATTCATTATAATTGGATTCATTCTGTCTTTCCTTGGTTGCATAGGGATGGGGTTTGACTGTAACACTTGGTGTGCCAAAGGTGAAGCCTGTGATGTCAGCTCATTATGGACTACTACTAATGGGAAGAACATTGAAAGGATCTCTATTTGGAGGATGGAAACCAAAATCTGATCTGCCTTCATTAGTAGAGAAGTATGTCAACAAGGTAACAATAACAGTACCCTGAACATTTCCTTTTTTTCTTTCTAAGCATGACTACTTCATATATTTTTACACTAAGGTGAAACATGTCTATCTCTACTTCTTGATCAAAATATCATGTGTTCCCTTTCATGATGGATATGTATGCTTTATAACCAAATCTTGGTAAGCCGAGCAATTTCGGCTGTAAACTTCTGCATAAATGGTTCTCAAGCAAGACTATTGAAAATGCCATTTTATTGCACAAGAAGTTATGCTTTTTGCACAAGAACTCTTGGTCTGCTTGTATAAGTTTTTGTCTATAATGATTTAAGAGTCTACCTGGATAAATTTTTCCATAACTTATAGGAGAAAAATTCAAAAAGTATAATGAAATAAACTTTTTCTATATAAGTTATTGCCTACGAGTTAAAAATAAGCTTTTTGAGAGGCTAATGTGAGAAAAAAATTTACAAATAAACTTATCTGCTTAAGCTAATTTCATCTTTCTTTCTTATTTTACTCTCCTGAAAGTGTTTATCTAGCTTCTGTGTGCCACTTTCTTACTTCCATCTGCTTCACTTGTATAGTTTATTCACGATAAAGTTGAGGAAAATTTCCTGTTATCATTAATACAAGAACAAAAATCTTAGTTTACAACGTTTGGCCTGGGATGTGATGTACATCTGGTATTTGCAACCTAGTCTATCAAAAGTCTGTAACTGAGATTTTCTGGAGTGCCCAGAAAGAAAGGAATTGAGAATGCAACCTCGAATTCTATTAGAGCTAGATTCTTGCTTTATATACTTTTTGTCCCCGTGGATTATTTTATTGTTCTTTAGTTTGATATTGGAGATACATTCCTATAAGCAGTTTTTTAGCAAAAAATATATGCACCAAATTACTAATATTATGATTAATATGCAGGAAATCCAGATTGATGACTACATAACACACAATTTGCCATTTGATGACATCAACAAAGCTTTTAATCTCATGAAGGAAGGAAAGTGTCTGCGTTGTGTTATCCACATGCCAAGATAATACCTGAAGTTTCTTTTATGTTATTTTTTCTAAAAAGAGAAAGTTATTGTAGAAATCAGTGCCCCATAGAATGTAGAAACTTCTTTGCATAGTTATCATTGAACATTGGTGAGAGTTGAATCTTGTAATGGCAATATTGATTATGCTAATCATATGCTATGCTAATTTTTGTCTTCGGTCAACTATAAAAATTTACTTATGCTAAAGAATCTGACATTGTAGCTGTACACATCGATTCTACCTTCTAATACACTCTAAGTTGTTACACTACATCCTTAAGAAACAAGGTAATCTGTCAATTATGGCAGGCCATATTAATGTATTATTTAGACTAGTTGCTACCAGTTTAATGAAATAATTAGTATTTTGAAGTCTTGCACAACACATAATAAACGTTTATTTTTATATCATTAAAATCTGTAAAATATTTTTAAACATATAAAATCTATTTTAAATGTAAACTGAAACAATTTAAAATGTGATATAAGTGGTTTCTAATTTAGAACAGATACATAGTTAATTAAACAAAATATACGTATAAATAAGAAGAGAGTAATTTGATATGATGCAGAGAGACTTTTTTAGTGTTGAGAATGTCCGTTTCAGAGACAACTGAAGAGAGTGTTATCTAAGTTGAAGATTCTACTTTATAGATCTTGGTTGTTTATAATGTTAGAAGAAGGGCAAGGTTGATTATTTTATAAATCTTGGTGGAAGGTTTCAGTGAATACTAGTTAGGATCAACAAATCTATTGGTTTGATTTCAGAAAGTGAGAGTGCTTTGCTTTACATATTAAACTGGAGACTTAACACTCCATCCACCACAATCATACTATCATAGTGTACTTTCTTCTCAGTTCTCATGGCAATGGGATCATGTTCCTCTTCCTTCACCTATGATGTTTTCCTCAGCTTCAGAGGGGAAGACACACGCCATGGTTTTACTGGCCATCTCTACAAAACCCTTGGTGACTGGGGAATCTACACTTTCATTGATGATGAGGAGCTTCAGAGAGGGGAGGAAATAACACCATCACTTGTGAAGGAAATTGAAGAGTCCAGGATTGCCATCACTGTGCTCTCTATAAACTATGCTTCTTCCTCATTTTGCTTAGATGAACTTGACTACATCCTTGAGTGCTTTAACAAAAAATATATGTTGGTGTTGCCAGATTTCTTTAAGGTAGATCCTTCTGATGTCAGACACCAGAAAGGTAGTTGTGGAGAAGCATTGGCTAAGCATGAGGAAAGGTTCAACCATAACATGGAGAAATTGAAGAATTGGAAGAAGGCTTTGCATCAAGTAGCTATCTTGTCTGGCTTTCATTTGAAACATGGGTACCCCACCTTACCAATCTCTTACCTCAATTTTTGTTTGATTAATTTTCACGATGTCAAAATTTAAAGAGAACATAAATGTTTGTTATTCTTGACAACATTGGGGTGATGACATGGATACAAAGCTATTTGTTTGAAGAGATGGATATGAGTTTATTGGAAATTTACAGAAATTGAAATTCACTAACGAGTTTTGTGATTCTCAGTGATTTCTCTAAACAAGTTTCGTGATTCTTAGAGTATTAAAGTTTGATAAGTGCGAACGTGTGATTTCTCTAAACGAGTTTCGTGATTCTTAGAGTATTAAAGTTTGATAAGTGTGAACGTTTAACACAGATATCAAACAAGAAGATAATATAATGACTAATTATTTTTGTTTTTAAAATTAAGCTTTCGTTATAATATACAATTTATGGTCACCTCTATTAAGTTTAAATTTTATAATATTGGGAAGTTGTATTCAAATTCAATGATGTCAAACTAAACAAGGGGCACAATTAGTGTAAGTTTAAAATTAAGTTGTGGCTAACTGATTTTAGTTGTCCTTATTGTTGTGATCTGTATAAATGAAACAAAGGAGAAGTATTAAAACTAGAGTACATGATATTTTTTTTCTTGAAGAATACATAGAGGAGGAATTCAATTTGGTGTTTTAGTAGTGACAAAAGAATAACTTAGCATACCCAGCTAATGTACATCAAAACATAACTTTACATATTTATGTTTACAAAATTTAATTATAAATTACTCAACAAAGAGTTTACATATCCAAATAAATATATATCAAAACATAAAGAAGCATCCCCTAAGCTATGATATCTCCTTCCTTTAATTGGTTCCCATACCTGCCACTACAATTCACAAACTTATCAATTATATTTTAAAACTATTCATAACTTTTTTCAGAAGACAAATTCTTTCTCCATTTGGTTTAACTTCTTTCTCTTAAATATAATAAACAGGTCTTACATTGCAAACATTAAGGGTGGGAAGAAGCCTAAGAAATAAACAAGCCAAAGTCCAGCACATCACACATTTTATAAAAGAGAAGGGAAGGATACTATAAGATCAAGCAAAAACAAGGTAGACAACCAAAGAAGGTACCTAATCCAGTGCTGATGATCATAAATGCACATAAGTGAAAACTCAGAAACTGATTCTCTGAAATTTAATAAACACATCAACATTGATAAGGAAAGCTGTTATGAAGGGCTTATTTGATGATGATTATAACTTTGAAAATTTTCTATTGATAAGCAGAGACAATTTATAACTTTGAAAAATTAGATAGTGAGGTGAAACAATAAATGATGAGCAAGGTTAGTAAGTTCTTCTTCCTTTTTAAGCCATATGATCTTAAGGTTCAAATTCCTCATACAAGCTATTGGTAGTTGCTCCAGCAGCATTGGTTTCCTTTTCAGGAAACTTTTTGACAGAATCTGTTATATCATTACTTATCAGTTGTAAACTAGAGATTTTTGTATTGCCAAAAGTTATGATATGTGATTCAACATATTTTTATAATGCAAATGAGATTTTGGTGTGAATTTGTAAAGGGATTTTCATGGTTTAACCTCTTGGTTAAGAATGTTCCTTTTTGGGTTGAATAGGTCTTATATGGCATTGTTTGATTTGATTTTGGTATTGCAGGTGAGAGTGAGGGGCATGTGTTCAACTCCAATGATGTGAAAACTGTGCTTTAATTATTTGGCCATCTTTATTCAGTTTTCTTTTCATGGCCATCTTTATTCAGTTTTCTTTTCATGGCAGATTTCTGTTTCCTTTTTCCACAGCTCAAAAAATTGAGACTTCTTTGATATAAACAAAGTTTAGGTGAGAAAATCATCAAAATTAAATAGCTTTTTATAAACTCTTCGATTAACTATTTAGCAGCATAGCTACAATCACAATGGTAAAAATATATTGTTACTGAGTTGTGAACTTTTCTTTTTCTGAGATAGGAACTAGAATTTTGTGGGGAAGTAGAAGATCCCTAATTATGTTATCAAAGTAGAAGTTCTTAGTTTTATAAACTAGGTCAATACTCATTTTGTGTTGTACTAAAAAAATGTCATTTATTTTCAAAACATTTGTAGTACAAGAAAAGCCATGTTTATTTTCAAAAAATATATTTAGTGTGTAAAAGTATATTTTTAAAAAATAGGGCTTACAGAATCTTAAAAACTGACACATTTATTTTCAAAATAATTACAGTGCCTTTTCTTTGCAATGTTTATTTTCCTTTCATCCTACAGTATTTTATCAAATTTCAACACTTTTCTGGTTCTCTTCTTTTTTTCTATTAATTAGTTACATAGTCCTTAAGAGAGTGGATCTCCATTTATTTTATGAACTATAAATCTAACTCTCCTTGCATTCCAATTTCTGAGTTTGTTTTATGAATCAATCAATCTACTTACGAGAGTTAGGCATTCTTGTTTTTTAATGGAAAAAAATATGCATTTTCAATTAAAATATGTTTAATTTTTTTAGGATAAGTAAATTCTTTTTAAAGAATGTTGATACCCCTGCATAAGCAAGTTTCCTACTTCACTTAAGAGTAAAAAAGAATGAACTTTCTAAAATGCACATTAGGGTATATGCCATTGGTAAGTTGTTGCTTCCTCAATGAAACATGCATCAAAGACAACCTTCCTCAACAAAATAAAAAGCAGCTCTTGTCAACCATATTAATTTGATGTTTTCATAAGTAAGGTGACATACCAAAGTGTATTACACAACTCAGCTTCCAAATTTATTTTCATACTTGACAGGTCAAATAAGGAAGCTGTACTCGGCAGTAACATTACATAATTCCTACTATTTGTTCTCTTAAACTAAACACAAAGCACGTAGCTATCACAAAAGATGAAACCATGATACAAACCAAGTAGTTATGAAGATGACGAAGGAAACAAAAGACAAAGCACATGGTGAGCAATCATCTCAGCGAACAATTCAAAACCCTACCAAGGATCTCATGGACCCGACCAGAGGAGATGGGCATAAATCAGAGCACCAACGGTTTCTTCCTTTTGGTCTTCTTAAGAGATAAAATATGTTGTAAATAATTTTGGGCTCACTTTAGGGATCCAAAAATGCAAAGATATGCTAGAATAAGGTGTCTTTACCATAATAGGGGGTGTATGTATCATTTTAGCTTTCCTAACCCTTCAGGAAGACAATTTGACCTAGTTTCTAGAAGGACAAGCCTATGATATGGGTATAACTTAGTCAAACCCTAAGGCTGCCCATTTTTTCTTTTTTCCCATCCTACCCCTTTTGCTTGTTTTCCAAGGCTCCTTCACCTATAAATAGGAGGCCTACCCTTTTATTTTACAAGTTGAAATTAAATAGAAAAGTTACTCTGCACAAATATTGTGAGAACTTTAGTGGTTATTGTCTCCTCTTCCTTTTTGGTCTTATGTTGATGAGAATGAAACTCTCAAGTGGCGGCCTAGTTCCTTCTTCCATTTCCTTTCCATTAATGTTTCCTAGTTTTCTTCTTTATTTCGTAAATTGCATACATATTCACCATACAATGTATTTTATCTTTGCCTTTGTGAAATGCACTTTCACACCTACTTAACCACTTGGTTAAGTTAGTGTCCAGTGAAAAATTTTCTAAGGTTATCACCATTAACTCCTAAAATCTCAATCTTAAAGTAAAGTGTCACCAAAATGAAAACATCTAGGAGTTAACACCTTAGGAAAATTCTCATTGGACACTAACTTAACCAAGTGGTTAAGTAGATGTGAAGGTACATTTCACAAAGGCAAAGATAAAAGACATTGTATGGTGAACATTGCCAAAATAAAGAAAACTAGAAAACATCAATAGAAAGGAAACATGAAGGAAATGGATGAAGGAACTTATGGAGATGGTGGTGGATGGTCACGCCACTTGATGGGTGGAAACCACCAAGATAAGTGCTAGGCCGCCACTTGAGAGTTTCGTTCTCATCAAGATAAGATCAAAAGGAAGAGAAGACAATACTCACTCAAGCTCTCACAATATTTCACCTTGTAAAATACAATGGGTAGGCCTCCTATTTATAGGTGAAGGAGCCTTGAAAACAAGCAAGAGGGGCAGGATGGGAAAAGGGAAAAAATGGGCAAACTTAGGGTTTGACTAAGTCAAACCCGGATCCTAGGTTTGTCCTTCTAGAAACTAGGTCAAATTGTCTTCCTAAAAGGCTAGGAACAAGCTAAAATGATACCTACACCCCCTATTATGCTAAAGGCACCTTATTCTAGCCTATCTTTGCTATTTGGACCCCTAAAGTGAGCCCAAAATTATTTACAACATATTTTATCTCTTAAGAAGACCAAAAGGAAGAACAGCTGTTGGAGGTGGAAGCACTAGGGCCACCAAAGATCTCCATTGATGATTATAGATTCCTCAAGATCAGAAAATAGTATGGTGTTGGTGCAGTACCATCATCCATTATCATATGACATGCTAGCAATACACTCAATACCACCAAAAAGAGGTTGGATTTAAGAGTCATGTGATGCACAAGCTTGCTTGTCTTCTTGATCGTTATATTGGCAGCAACTACAAGGATCCTTTAAACTTCCCCACTGTTCAATTGACAGCCTGAGGATAAGTGATCTGAGAGGAGGAATTCAATTAAACCTGGCTGGCTTCCTGAATTAAACATGAAGATTCCATTTGGCTAGTTAAATTGACACTGCTAAAGCTCTAAAGCAAAAATGATACAATTATTGAAGCACCAAATACAAAAAAATTGTAGCCCGTATCATTTAACTCTTCCACATACATTCTCTGATTCTTATTCCAATAATTATCATCATAGTTGCCAGATTAGGGAAATGTACGAAATTTGCAAACTGAAACAATGTTAGTTCGGTTACACAAAATTTCTCAAGGTGAAGCACTCATTGATGGCACAAACTATCTATTTATCATAGCTATCTTTGCAGAAGCAATGGGAGTTATTATTGCTATTGAAATTGCTCGTGTCAAAGGTTGATTCCAGTTATGATTAAATGTGACTCTCAAGTAATCTTGATGGCTTTTAAAAATAGTCACATTATTCCTTGGAAGTTACGAAATTGATGGTTAAATTGCTTAGAGAGAGCAAGGACCATGTCTATGCACATTTCACATATCTTTAGAGAGGGTAAAGAGTGCCCCCATAGGCTTGCTGATTATGGTACTACATGTCAGGATTTTCATTGGTGGAATAATATCCCTGATTTTCTTAATGATGTATTTTTCAGGGAAAGATACAATCTTCCTTGGTATAGGTTTTCTTCTTAGTGTATTTTGGTTTGGTGCCCCCCCTTGTTTGTACTGTTCTTTTTTCTTTATTTTTATATTTTAGGAGTGTTGCAGATGATTGTTGTTGATAGTGGTGTCAACTTGGTTTGGATGACTAGCAACATAGTGATGCAATAAACTCTTGTTTCTATAAAAAAAATAGACATGTCAAACGTATTGAAAATAGATTTTAGTACCTAGTTTAGTGGCGCCTGAATGAAAGCCACAAGACGTTTTCAGGAATGTATGCAACTAATCACCAGTTAAGGCCCTTGGTCTATGTTCAATAGTAGAAAGGGACATCCCTGTCTGTGATACTGCTCTGACAAATGCCATATTTGCAGTTAAAGTAGGGGCATGCCAATGGTCACCAGTGCCAAAGACAACTTTGTTTTTCAATGCCAGCTTCCTTGTTGTTGGGAGGCCCATCATGCGCTCCGAAGGAGTATCAGGAACAACCCTGAGATGATACTCTAGCTTGTCAGAGCAAATTGTTGGAGATAGTAATTTCGGCATTGGTAACAATACGACAAAAATAGCATCAACAACATTTGATTCAAATCTGAACTGTATAAATAAAAGATTATGTAAAAGAAATCATTAATGCAACTACATAATTATAGCAAAACATCCTCCAACTGATTTCGTAAAACTGATTACTCGGCATAGTAACAAACTAGTTATGTCAATAACTTTGTGTTGCAAATTTTTCTTTCTTTTATTTCAGGTAAACACAGACTAAACTCACCTGAGATAATCTATCAACCTGTCTGCTCTCAGTTTCTCATTGGGCCCTCCACACATCGATACTAACTCCTTAAATTCCACAAGAACACCCTCACAAATTAGGCCATTCTTCCCATGTAGGATTCTACCAAATTCAATATGGATTGGGTTTTGAATTTCAGACATTATCTACCAAAAAGAAAATTAGGAAAATTTTAATAACTCCAATTGATGTTGAAGAATAATTTACAAAGACTACATAAGTAATGGTTGTTCATGTAATTTCAATAAAATTTACTTACTTGACCAATCACAAAATCGAAGTTTCCCTTAAACCGCTGTCTCATTTCACTCTCAGGAGTGGCCAGAAGTTTCTTTGTTCCACCATTACTAATTCCTGAAACTAGAGCTATCAAAGCTGTTGTATCAAAATTTACTAGGTCAGTTTCACCTAAGAGATTCCTAGACTTCATGGATTCAAAAAATTTATTCTCCATTGAACTTGGTTTCATTCCCATAAGAATGGAACAGAATGTATCACCCAAGTTTGTTCCAACATTCTCTTCTACAGGCCGTGGTTGAATTTTGGCTTCATCTACCAAAAGTTCAAGATGAAAGCACTCCCCAATTCTGGGATTTTCTTCAAACTGTTGTGGCTGAGTTTCAGCTTTTCCTACAGAAAGATCTTTTTGGGATGAGTCCACAGCAGAACCTCGAACGCTACATCCAGATTTTGGAACAACATCCCTGCCAACAGCAGGGTTAATTTCAAGGACACATGAATTTCTATATGATCTTCCAATAACATTTATCCAGTCACCTTCAGTTTCTTCCAAGACATCAGAACTGAAAACTGAGAAATCCAACTTGATTTCAGATGCCCCAAGTTCATCTCGAAGTTTGTTGTAGATGTGTGTTGCAAGCCCATTGGCAAAGAACAGAATAACTGAGGATGGTCTTAATGTTAAGTTAGACTGAGCAGCAGCAAGCACTTCTTGAATGCGTAGCTTTAAACCCTTACATTTACGGCATCTATCCCAGGAAATGTACTCTGGGTTTCTATCAGATACTATAATCCAGACAGGCTTCCTGTTGAGGGTACAAACCACATCAACATGAATGTGTTTAAGAGAACATCTCTCCTCACTGCTAACTGAAGGTGAGAGTGGGATTGGCTTGCAAACTCGAGAAACTCCAGTTATGAAAGGCTGCTGGAGCATATGCACAACTGCTTCAAGGTGCCCAATGTTGACACTGGTATATTCATCGCATACATAGAAATTTTCATAAATTGTGAGTAATATAGAAAGTATTAACCAAGAGTAATCATTTAAAGATAAAACTATGACAAACAAAATCTATTTAGAGCTAAAAAATAAGCACAAGAATTAAATCAAATAAAAGACACTTCATCAGAGTAAAGTCACAAAAATCCTTTCCAGCCATACACAATGTAAAAGGTACTGCTGGTAAATGTTTTATGATAAATGCCAGCAACACACTTTTTGATGCACTCTTTCCAATACACAATTATCAGGTACATTTCATGTGAGTTCCACAAATAATTTGAATCAAATCTCTTTCTGTAAGGCTCATTTGAATTCAACATCATAAATTATTGCGCTAGTGAGCATTTCTCTATGCTTCATTAGAAATTATAGGATTACTCATGTTTGTTTAATGATCCAAAATTCCAAACTCACCAAGTAGGTCAAAGTTAGTCATTTCTAACAACTCAAAAGAGTAACACATAAGAGGAATACCCACCAATCAAAACTTGATTTATAAACATGAATAGAATCAAATACAAAGAAAGTTATGATATTGAGAAGAGAAACCTGAGGGGCCCAGAAGAAGAAGAGGGGCGAGAGAGGAAAGCGAGCTCGGCACGTGCCAATTTGAGGAGGGTTCGTTTACACGAGTGAGTGATGTTGGTGGAACAAGGTAACTTGTCAATGGCATCAATGACGCACTTGCATCTCTGCTTCGCCACTTCCACTTGCGCAACCCGTTGTTCCTCCTCCATTCTGTTTTTGCTCTGTTTTGCTTCCAAGGAATCAACTTTGTTCTTTAATTGCAAACCCTTTTTCTCCAATTTCCCATTTCTTGTTCAGTGTTGGAGATTCTTCGCTACTCGAGAGTGGATCCTTTTTAAAACCCTAGTACCAATTTCACAGTTACCCGCTACCATTTTCTTATGATTTTCACCCTTAATTATAATTTTACATGATTATTTTTAGTGTAACCTTTGCACATAATTACTAGTATTTTTAATGTACCTAAACTCAGACTAAATAAATATTCTCTAATAAATAATTATGTAATTATATGCATTAAATCTTTTATATTTTTAATAATTCAAAGTAATATAAAACTATTAACATAATGTCTAACTTAATTTAACTTCAAATACTTTTGTAATTAGTTTATAGCAACTTGAAAGTTGAAAGCCATAAGAATTTTTCTTTTATACCAAAAGTACAATGACCGATCTAAGTTTTTATCCCATAAAAATTCCTCTTTAGGTAAAACTTTATAGCACAAAGCATTGACAAAACAGTGTATCATCCTAATGATGAGTTTGCTAGTTTCCTTGTTCTTTCTGGTTGATGACTACAAAGTAAAAATGGATAGTGAAACTGGCATGAATTGGTCAAGCTATAGCAAAATACCCTTCTCTTTATAACTAGTTTTATCACATAACCATATCCATAGTTGTTTTGTTAATTGTCATGGCACAAATGGAGCAATCTTATGATGTCTTAACTACAACCCACTTATGATGTCTTCCTTAGTTGTCGGGGTGTAGAAACACAAGAACTGGTTTTACTGGTCAACTCTACAGTGTTTTGTGTCAAAGGAGAACCTTAGCTTCATGGATGATGATGCTTTAAGCAAAGGGAAAAAGAATAAGGGAAAATAAGTGATGTTCAGTGATACCGTAATAAAAAGTGAATTTAAATCAAACTAATCTTATAAAATCAACTTATAAGATGAGATTTGCTCTTACTTATATACTAAGAAATGTTTTTATTTTTAATCGTTGTAGAATTTGTAACAATCGTTGTAGAATCTGTAACAATGGAGGAATAGGAAAATCAAATTTTGCAAATGCGATATATAACTTGATAGCACATCAATTTGAAGATTCATGTTTTCTTGATAATGTTAGAGAAATATGAAGTTGGGGGATGTAAATCAAGGAATTCCAATATTAAAAGAAAGACTGCATCAGAATAATGTCCCTATTCTTGAGGACTATGACAAAAGGGAACAATTACAAGCAAGTGCAGGTGGACTTGATTGGTTTGGTTTAGGCAGCATGGTCATCATAACAACAAGAGATAAGCATTTGTTAGATATTCATGGTGTTGAAAAACAGTATGAGGTTGATGTTTTCAATGTTACAGAAGCTCTGAAATTAGATTAATGGAAATCTGCATTAGATATGCATGTGAAAAATTTCCAAATAAGGGTATTCAAGAAATTCACAGAGTAAGCTATGATGGCTTGGAGGAAAATGAGAAGGATATTTTTCTAGACATAGCTTGCTTCTTCAAAGGATATTATCAAGACATCTTTTGTGTTTTGGAGAAAAACATGGTATGTAAGAAGCATCTACCTAATTTTGTCTGCTTTTTTCTTCAAATAATTAGTTAATAAGATTAACGTCCAACACAATGATTCATAATTTGTTAGTTTCTCTTCTTTCACGTGTCAATTTCTTGACATAATGTTTTGGTTGAATGGGAAAAATTCTAGCAACGTTGTTGGATATGCCCAAGGATGAACAAGTTCAATGGATTTGAGAGGTGTTTTGGAAAATTGAATAATCTAAGAATGCTTACAAAGAAGAACACTCATTCAAAAAGATCCAAAACTGTCAAAATTAAGTTTATCCTTTTTTTTCAGGATACATCAGATGGCAGATGTATTTGTGGCTCAATGCTGATATATTCACACACCAGAGACATTCATTGTTAAGACATTATGAATGTGGTTATTGGAATTATTTCAAGAATGAACAATGGAACATGTTATAAAATAATGGAGTAATTACAATATTTTGTATAAGCAAAAACTGTATTAAAACCAATCCTCACATTGCAACATGATAAGAATAATTTGAAAATGTTAATGAAATCCATTATTATGTGTTAAATAGGAATACTAAACTATCTGTATTTTATTATTCAAAGGCATTCATAACTTTTTTTACATGCATTTTTGTATCTTTTCATGTACTTTTGTTTTTCTTGCAGGTGGTTGGTTATTTAGTTTTTCTTTCTTTCTCTGGATGTAGTCCTTTTCAAACTTTGAAACAAGATTAGATCCTAATCAAAGGGTGTTGTATGAATTGTTATTTGGTTAGACTCTATCTAATGATGTGTTTAACCTTTGTGCAGGTGTCTTTCTTCTTAAAAGGACTTCTTAAGATCGAATGGCTTCTTCATATGCTAATGATGATTCTTTTGTATTTTGGATGTATCAACGAAGACTTTTTATCAATATAAAAGTTTGTGTCATGGTGTAGTTTTTAGAACCTTTCTTTAAGTTTGAGTTTGATTTCAAAAACAAATGTGCTATTGTATGAGTTACGTAAAATTGAGGTAAGTGGTCACTGTTCTGATTTTGGCGTTAGGTGGCATCAATGCCATTTTGCCACATCAATGACATCTTAAGTGACTCCATTGATTAAGATAGAAGAAATGGAAACATGAACCTAAGGGCAGCAAATTATTAAATTTTCTAGCACTAAATATCCATGATACTATAGAAAAGGAAATTTGGGTATATTTTAAGAAAATGATCTTTGACAAACCTATGTAACACAGACATTGGATACGATACGGACACTTTGATATGTGTAATCTCCAAAATGAATGACACATTAACACAAATCTATATATTATATCATTATAAATTATATAAATTGACAATCAAGATTTATGTGAACAAATATGACTAAGTTTTTTTCTTTATGGCAAAAAAATGTTTTCATGACCGATTCAAAAAAACTTGTTACTTATTTCTATAATCATAATAAAAACTTATACAATAAATTTGAGTTTTTAGAAAATTAGTGTAGTTGTCATGTTTAAAATTGTATTAGAACCATGTTAGAATTGTCAAATATCCAAAAAATATTTGTTGAATTTGACACTTCACCAGTATGTGTCAATGTCGGATACATGTATCTGACACGGATACACCATTTAAGATGCGTTATTGTCGATCAAAAACAAAAAAACAAAAAGATGCGTGTCCAAGCTTCATAAACACAGGTTAAAAATGGGTAATGTGATTGCCTTTACAATCAAATGAAATAGCAATGTTATTATTATTCAGGTATTGGCAAAGAGACACTTGCTTTTTCCTCAGAGGACAATTTACATTGCACCTCTAATTCGTAAGGCATCTTTCAAATATTATGGGCGAAAGGAGGAACTTAATATATAAGGTGGAAAAAAAAGTAATGCAGAAGTTGGAAAAAAATTCAAATAAACTAATCTGTTTTTCTATTAACAAGAATTGGAAAAACACCCTTTTGGCTGATGACATTTTTCAAGAAGACCAACATTTGAGGTATGCAAATTCATTGTATCTTATCACTTGTCACCCTTAAGATTGTTAGGATCGGTTTGTCCCACTTTTATGTTCTCTGTTCTCCAAGAGGAGTCCACTTGAGGAAGCTGATATTCATCTGGTTTCAAGGCCAAGGCAAAATCAGGCAATGTTGGTGCTGTCTCCATGATCCTATAGCACAAAATATGGTTTTATTAGCCATGAATCATGATACTCACTTTCATTAACCAAAAATAATTAATCAATTACAGTTAAGCAACATGTTTACTCATGCACTTTGGAAAGTTTACCTCTCATGAGAGTACAGATCACGGTTTATTCGCACCTTGCTTGAAGTATCCTTTGGAATTTTTTCAGATAGATACTTCATGGTCCCCCAAGGGGGTGAATTTCTGCAACCAAGACCCCAGAATAGTTTTGTTATAGAAGAGAAATACAAAAGGAAAATGATAAGTATGACAGCCATTGTTCATGATAACTCTCAGTGAACTGGGATGAACACATAAACCACTGCTGATAAATGCTCTTAAGAATATAATAAAAGTTGTGCGTAGAGTTGAAAGTATTTTAAAATAAAAGTTGAACTTATCACTCTCTCTTGAAGTAAAAGAAGAAAGTGGAAGTACAATAGGAAATGAAGGATCATAATGGCATATTATGTCACCACACCACATGTAAGAATATGCTAAAACTATTCTCCTACCAAGCATGTCATTAAATTTCATGAAAATGACTAGCTACTACTTTGACAATCACAATAATTTTCCCTGAAGATTACTAAAATAAACACAATCTGAGACTTTGATTAAGGAAAGTAAGTCCAATACAACTCAGACCAACAACTTTTGGTGACTTCAACACATTTTTAAGTTCATGTAAATTTGAAAATTTCTTAAAATGGTAAATATCACCCTTTAATTGGAACATGACATGTGCCTAGACATGCTACATCAGTAACCATTTTGAGATAGCAAGTGACGTAGATGTCAAGATACATGTAACATCACTGCTAAGTGGTGATAGGAACCATTTTCTTACTTTTAAAATTTATATGGACCAAAAATATCAAAACAAGGTTGGTGGACTAACCAAATTTAGTCATTTTTAAAGGGGTTAAACATGCATTTTACCTAATAAACTAAATAAGCATACCATAAGATATTGCTAAAATATTGTAAGCTTGTGACCCACACATACATAACCACATTCTCATTACGTGCACTCCAATATTTTGACTATTGCCCACAGTGTCATGCACTTTTTGTGCAATAAGACAAAATGGCCACATCTGCTTGGTTAATGGAAATTGGCACATATATACCAAGCACTCACTTCCATTTCAGCTATGGGATAATCACAACAACTAATAATGATGTTATATTATTTAGAAAGCATGTGCATTACATCTAATTATTGGTTCATCAAGGTCATAAAGAAGGGTAAAATCCTGTTTTCTGAGAGCATAAAAGCGTGTAATAGGATAACCTTGACAATGGAGACGCTGCGTTGAATGCCTCACACAACTTCTTACTTTCTTTGAAATATTCATCTGCTGCTTGTAAAGCAGCTACAGCCATTCCATGAGATTTTTCTGTATTTCCCTCATCAAGAATCAAACCATGATAATAATATGCTGCAGCCTAGTAAATCATTACAACAAAATTATCACAACTTCATATCACTTGCTTCTTCAGAATGCACCCCCTATACTCATTCCCAGATTATATATGAATATGGTGAAAGCAGAAGAAACAATATAATGCATAGTACCTATGGTGCTTGTGGCATCAAACTACTTGAGCATTTACAGCTTACACCACAGCTACTATGCAGATAACTTATCTCATATATCTAAATTAAACTGTTTTTCACTACTAAGAAGGACTACGCAAGAGTCTAGAACCAGAAACATAGATCATTAAATCCTTTAGTAACTTTTCATTAATTGAGACGTAACCCATCAGCCAAGCAATCACATTTTTTCCAAAAAACATATATTTTTCTTATTCCAAAATGAGTCCTCGGTAGACTAAAGTTTAAATCTGAATATGCATTATGCTCCTGAAAATGTACTTTGAAAGTGGGAATTTTTGAAAGTTCATAGTAGACAACAAGAAAATCAAACTTTGTATGTATTCTAGACTGCAGACAAGTGTACAATACATATGCACAAAATGGCGCTGAAAAATATATTGAAATAATCTTAGGTACTGATAGTATATTTAACAGATTACTGAAATGTAAGATACAATATAAGGGTTCAGGAAAATCAAAGGTATTTGTGTTGATAGCATTAGTAAGAGATTTAAATCATCCCCATCTATCACAAGATTAGCAATAGTTTGGCAAATATTTAATCATACTATACAGCCATTATTACCAAAACACGTATCTGATAAGAACAATCAAACAAAAGTCCCTCTAGCCAGTTCCAGCTAAAGTTGGTCTAAGACAAATGAAGACTCAATCCCCTCAACTTCTAAATTTTCCACATAAACTACATATTTCATCTTGAAGTTGTAGAGGGAAAACAATTATTTGAACCAATTTCCTACTTTCATCTCCATTATTTGCATAAGGTAATCAGTAAACCAGAAAAGCAATCTCCATTCGTGATATTATCAATATGCAAATAGCAGAGGGGGAAGGACATACCTTTGCTTCAACATATTTCCATTTCACAAAGAGACAATGTTTTTCACCCCAACCATTTGTTAATGGAAGATTCATAATGTTATCTTGGGCCTGTGAAATAGACAATGTAATCAAAGCAATGTATACTGATCAAATGCACCCGTGTTAACTTACTAATGTGCACATTATGGCACAAACACACCTAAACAGAGCATATATGACACAGATTTGTCATAGGGACAAAAAAATTAACAATATTACAGTACAGATCCAAGAGAGACAAATTAAGATAGCCAGTAAGAAATGTAGAATACAACCAAAAAAACAGGAGTAATTTTCCAGTGAAAAAGCAGTCAAACACTCAAGTATAGATCCCATAGAACACAAGTTATCATACCTGTTGCCAACATTTCACCATCTCACATGCAAGCCTGCGCTTCACTGCAAGAGTGGCTTTGGTGCTGTCAATGGCCATTCCGAGTTGTATATCTACACCCTGAAAAAAGAAAAAGGGGAATAAATAAATAAACAAATATACAACAAAATGGATTGAAGAAGAGTAAAGGCATTATATGTTCAACATTCTCCTTCTCCAAGCTTCCATTCAATATTGGCATCACTACCCAGGCAACTTTTCTCCCAGGAACATTCACCATACAAATACTTAACCCTCAGACAAATTACTAAAAGTGACACAGGAGACCCAAAACATCATAACTATTACTACATTACTTGAAACAATAATCCATGGGTATTCACATATGATGGGATGAAAAAAACATTAGATAAGCTCCCCTTTAATGTATCTACTGTTGACCTCTTCAGCCTTCCATGCTTATCAATTCATTCCTTTCTTTTATTATGAGGACAAAAATCCATGGGTATTCACATATGATGGGATGAGCTTCCCTTTAATGTATCTACTGTTGATCTCTTCAGCCTTCCATGCTTATCAATTCATTCCTTTCTTTTATTATGAGGACAAAGTCAAGTAATAAGAGACTTGAAAGTCAAATGCATAGCTATTCAGTTATTCAACATGCAATAAAATGTTTGCTTACTATCCAACCCTATGAGTAAAAGTGGGATATTTTTTAAACTTCTTATTCAGACAATTCTTGCATTTTTTTTAAATAAACCCATGTAGAATCTGATTTACCAAGAAAGCTAAAAGTAGCCCTGAATTTTCTTAAGAAAATCAATACAAATATGAGTTTGGGAGGTCAAGTTGATGTCTATCCGAAACATTTTTCAGGGTTGCAAAAACAAAGATTTTGTCTCCATAAAAGACATTTTTAGTATACAATCCTCTGGGCTTTAAAACCAAGTATACAATTAAAATGATAATAAATACCCTGGCAAAGCTAAGTAAACTGATTGAATATCATAACTTTGTGATAAATTAAGTGGATAATAAATTTACCATGCTAATAAAACACAATAGGTTTAGCCATTAACAAGAAGTAAAGAATAGACTCTTCAAATAGTGTCCATACGAAAGGATCATTAATACCTGTCCTAATGCTTGTAGAGAGAGTGCTCGAAGAACTCCTTCTGCTAGGTCTACAGGTAAATTTCTCCTAAAACCACAACCAAAGTAATAACAATTAAAGAAAGAAGATAATCATTTAGATTACCGTAATAAGCAAGACATTACATTCATTGCATACATTATACATTAAATGTATAAAAACCTGAGTTCTGCAGGCAACTGTGGAAGAACATGTCTGACTGCACAATCCAGATACCCAGCCGCCTTTAAGAAGATATCAACAGAGGCTCGTCTGCTTTCTGTTAGCAGATACCAAAAAGGAAATAATGAAAAAACAAATAAGCTAAGTATAGATCAGAGAAAAAGGTTATGTTTGCTAGTTAGTTGGTTATGATACTAGTAGACGAAGAAACAACTATGAATACTTTGTATTAAGATAAACTTTCCAACACAGCATGTGTAATGTATGTATGTCAAGTCCTAGTTATGGAAAAGATCAAAGCTAGGAATTACTTTCTTAATTTAATACCTTTTTAGCCAATTTGTTCCCATTAATCAAATAGAAAGATGATCCAAATAATAGAGGTCTAATCTGATCTATTCCAATGTATTTTTGCGGTTTGATATATTAAGCAATAAGAGATTCAGGAAGTGGCAATAAATTTGATGACAAGGACCAAATCTTATGTAGTATTTCTACTACCTACCTTCTGATACTTTGGGCTGATGACCATCATTTGATGATGATCTTGGAAGCAGTAACAAGTTAGCCTGTGATAGTGATAGCATTGCCATCAAATGTAAAACTGACAACACCTCATACCAAGCATTAGACATGGTCGTTTCCTGTAATGATCGCCAATCATGCAATAAATCATGAGCATTTTCAATATAAAAGTAACTTCCACATCAAATCCGCAAACATGTATTGAATTTAAAAATAAAAATTGGATACCTCTTTGTCATCCTCTTGATTCACCCAAACAAATTGTACTTTGTATTGTAAATGGCTTCCTGAACCACAAACATAAGCAACAATAATCAATACTTGTCTTTCAGAGAGCATACATCATATACAAATGGACTAACAAACACAAGATTTACCATCTTTAACTAATCCCAGAAGAACAGGCAAGTAATCTTCAAGAGCCTGCACAAGATCAGCCAGTGTTGAACCTCCTGCGGAAGAAATCAAACCATGCCGATGCATCAATAAGTTATTAGAGTAATTTATTCACCATAAAATAATTTTATTGTTGTTAAAACTAAGTACTAACCATGCTGAGTTTTTCTTTTTGTTCTTGTAATTGTAGGACCTTCTTGACCAGCCATCACGACTATACGAGTTCTAAGAGCAGAGAGGCGTTCCACTATATTCTTGGACAAATAAACACCAAGTGTTTGAACAAAATCAACAGGTTTAGGAATCCTCAAACCAGGAACATATACTGAAACTTCACCAATACTCCCTGGCCTCCTTCTATTTCCACCAGAGTCCTTTGGAGTTGACACCACACAGCCCATTTCTAAAGGGTCACTATATATGCTGAATGCTGGTACAAATAAGATAAAGTGAATCACCCCAAAAATCTCTATTTAAGTAACTATAGTGAGTTTCTATCATCTATGACATCAAGCAGCAGAAACTTAAAAAAAGTAGTGAGGAAGGGATACATGCCAATCACAAAAAATTCAGTTCATTATATTAAAGTTCTAGAAAACACTTACAAGAAGCTGAGAGATTAACACTAAAAAAGACATCAACCTGACTAATTAAATGGCAAGTTGTTTACCAACAAAAAAGTGGTAGTAGGTTACTCACGAGCCCCATTACATTTAACATGTAATGGGACAGTCCACATCATTTTAAAATTGACAATGTTTTAGTCAGTAGCATTACTTTTATACCCTTTTTTGGTTTGTTTACAGCAGCATTAATGATTTCCTCTTCATTGTCCACTTCCTAAATAAGCCAAAAGCTTCATAATCTTCATCCTTAACAAAAAATAAACACTAAACAATAATCTAACCAACGAACCTTGTCCTTTGCCCTGGGTGTTGACTAGTCAAGTCAAAAGTTCTGGTATTCTCTGCAGAAAAAATTCACAGGTAGAGACTTGAGTTTGAGAAAGAAATAGAGCTAAAAGTGACAATATCACAGGAACTGCGTGAGACATGACAAGTGGTGTCCGTGTCAACGTATAACTGTGACAACAAGAGAAAAGGCTTCAAAAGGTTGCACCATGCTTACACGGTGACAACTCTTAAAGGTAAAGTAGCATCAACTACAAGCTTTTATTAGATTCCTCATTTCAACAAGAAAACAGCTGAAATTCTTGTGAGTAAAGGGTTTCCAAGGAAAACCAAACAACTAAACAAGCAACAATTGCTGAAATACAGAGGAATATTCGCATTCATTCATCATCATTTCATCTCTTCCTTGTTCCAAATCATAAAAAAGGCGTGTCTGTTAACAGCTTCAGAATTAAATTTAAAAATTAAAAAGGCCCAGTAATTTAGCAATGTTCCAGAAATGGATAAACTCACTCAAAATTGAAAGTTCAAAACTTTACGAAACAATTTAGAGAAATGTTCCATTGATTTGATGCACAAACACAAAATATCCACACACAAAACCTTTCCCAAATTCACCCAAATACCAAACTCGAACTTGGTTGACCCGATTTTCCAAATTGGGATGACAAAAAATACCCCCCAAATAAAAAAAAACATTTTTTTAAGAACAATTTCCAAAGTTGCAATCATTTCTTCTTTTCCTCACTCTTCCCAACCTTAAACTTATCACTTCCAACAACAGAAAAGGACAAACAAACAGAAAACCAAGCCCAGATTTCCATGCTAATTAGTCTTTTACCATTAACAGCACAGTGGTGGCAAATCAGGAAGCTGAAGCACTCAATTGAAAGCACAAGAGTGCAACTCAATTCAACTGAAAACCAAAGAAAGCAGAGATTTTGAAAGGTTCCCAGAAGCACAACCACCCTGAAGATGAAACTTAAGATCGCAGAACCAAAATTCAAAAGAATGGGACTTAAAGCTTTTGCTTCAAAGGTAGCAACAGAGACAGATAAAGAGACCCTTCCGCGGAAACAAAAGTAGAAAATCGTATTTTTATTTAATATTGGAGAACACTAACATATTGTATTGCCGTGTCATTATATATATATATATATATATATATATATATATATATATATATATATATATATATATATATATATATATATATATATATATATTTTTTATATTTTTTTATATATATATATTTTTATT
>Ga0123342_1000289_pt1 | contig 74227 bp, 57 predicted proteins | sample Turbeawhitnodule_FD_89960 | JGI IMG/M metagenome (GOLD analysis project Ga0123342, IMG submission 89960) | Root nodule microbial communities of legume samples collected from Mexico - Turtle bean Mexico white nodule | ecosystem: Host-associated > Plants > Roots > Nodule | place: Mexico: Nepantla... | reverse complement strand
GATTTAGTCTTTATTAGTTCCTATTTTCTAGCTATGTTTTAGGATAGTCAGTTTATGTAATCAGCTATATATTAGCTTTTCTATTATTCAATAAAGTGTGTCAGTTATCAGAGGTTCTTAACAGTGGTGACCACCACCTTGGACGATGCCATGTCGTGTTCTGATTTCCGAGGTTGGAGTTAGTTGTTTTAGAGAAGAGAGAATAGAGAATAGAATGGGAATAAATAATCAACCTTCTTCTCTCACCAAACTCTCTTCATTTCCCCCAACACACCACAACTAAATTCTTCTACGCTAAATCCTGCTACAACTTTTAATACTAATGAAAATGATGGTTTGAGATCTCAAAAATTACAATTCTTAATGATGTGAGTATAAAAATATATAATAAAAAATAAATTTATAATTAAATAATAAAAAATAAAAAATATTAAAATAATAATAGAGTTGTATAAAAATGGTAGGTTTTTAATATATGATTATCTTCACAACAATCACAAACTAACCATTAATATTTTATAAATCTCGCACACTCCTCTTAAAATGACGTGTCCGTGTCAGAGATATCGGACAACCATACTCATAAACATAGTATCAGTTAAGTGTCTAATTCTAAAAATATTTGTTGAATTTCTTATAATTGTAGCATAGATCTAACACAGTTTTAAAAAGAAGAAATACATTAATTTTTTTTAAAACTCAAAGTTATTGTATAAATTTTATTATTATTATAAAAAATAAGGAACAGATAATGTTGAATCAATCATAAAAAAACATTTTTAGTAAAAAAAACTGAAACATACTTAGTACACTTAAATCTTTATTGACAATTTATATAATTCATAATTACATAATATATAGATCGTGTATCGTGTTTTACATTTTAAAAATTATACGTATTTTTATGTTCGTGTCCATATCGTATTAGTGTCCATGTAAGTGTTTTTGCTACGTAGTTAATATTACTCTCTAACTTACATTTTTGTTGTGCAACACTTCAAAACAACTTTCAAATTCAAAATTAAATTAAGAACTGTGTAAACATAATTAATTAATAAAGAAGAATACACACTTAAAACATTTTCAAATTCATAACAAAATAAAACAAAATAAAAATATTATAATTATTCTCGATCCCAATCAATATGATACTATTTAGTTTCTTTGATATGTTAACAATCTCAAATTTTCAAATACATTACATATAATTAAAATATATATATATATATATATATATATTTTAATTGTTGTGGACATCCTTAATAAAAGAATGTGTTGGAAGATAATGAAATTGAAATTCTCTTTTATTAAATTACGTTGTTATTCTCATTTAATATATAATAATATAAAAAAACAATAACAAATATATAAAATAACATACCTTTTTCATATTACAAATGAATAAAAAGTACAAATGTATTTCCTAAAACAAATAAATGTTAATTATTAGGCAATAAAAGAAAAATGAATTTGATTTATATTTATGATTACGATGATAATAATGAATTTGAAAATGGAGTGGTTGGTGGAAGTGTTATTAGTGAAAAGACGCAGTTTGGTATGATTGGTGGAAGAATGAAATGTTTTTTGAGAAGAAAAGATGGATCATGGACAGCACAAAAGATTCGTCTGGAATTAAGTTATTGATTGGTGGAGAAGAACAGAGTCGGCAGAGACCAACTAATATTCTACTGTTCTTTTTTTACAATTAATACAATAAATTAGTACCACAAACTCACATTCAACAAAAAGGAAAAACAAAACATTATATTTTTTATGAAAAGTGGATTCAAAGTAGATGAATAAGGTAAATGCGTTTTCATTGGCACTACCAGCCAAAAGCTGAATAAATAATTCGAATTTGCCCTTCTTCTTTTACAAGGTTTATTCCTCACAAAACAAAAATTGGATTTTTTTAAGATATTTTTTATTATATTTTAGATAATAAATTGCAGGTATGATAATTCTTATTTGAGAAAGAAGTATTCAGATTTTGATCAATTTACTAAACATCTATAGTTATAACGATTTCTTATTGTACTCAAATTATTTTCCATTTTATTTTTAATAATATTTTAAAACTATAATACCAAACTAACAATAAAAAAATATCAACATTAAAAATTAAAACATGTTTGAAAAAAAACTAATAAATAGTGAAAAGAGAATCGAAAAGAATAATTAGTCACAGTTTATACAAATTAATCTCTAAATATTTAGAATGCTTGATTCTGTATAATTTAATATAATATACAATAAATAATCTATTTAATTATTTTTTATATAACAAAAAATACATACAAAAATATTAATCTATCAATTTTGTTAATAATGATTAAATGAAACAAATTATTTGTATCCAGGCAACAAGACCTTAGCATATACAATGGAATCTAATATATGTCTCAGTTACTATATCCTAAACTATATTTTAAGACAATTAGTTATCCATAATTTATAATTTATGTCTAGTTAATTTTGTTCTAATCATAATATTAATCTAGTAAGTTGTGTCAAATTGAAGTAGGTACTCTCTTTCTTTTTGACCATGTAAATACACATGCAAGGAAAAGACATTGACATATATGATCGAAGCCTCTCGAACCAAATTCGTTTACTCAAGCCTAATACATGTTTTAAAACAATTATTATGCATAATAATCCATGTATATAGAATCATGTCTTAATCACTTAGTAACAAAATTGTTTATACTTTTATATAAATAAAATTAAACTAAAAGACCAATTAAAATTTAATTAAGATCTACCACTAGAACAAAAATACGACAACTTTGTATTTTATATGAAAAAATACATCAATCAGTCAATACTTAATTTAACTTTTTGAAAATATGTTAGTTTAACAGGATGAAAAACATAATTTAGAAAACTGATTTTATTACAGAAATAAAAATTAATTTTGGTTAAAATTTTATATAGTACGATTAAAAAATAATAATTCGATACTCTTGTTTGTGGCATCAATTGGTATGGTATAGGTTGATAGAGGAATTGATGATTGGTTGTGTGGTGTCTTAAATTAATACGCAATTCATGTGAAACACATGAAATCTGAGCTCTAATACTCATGACTGCACGTGAACTTTCTCTCAAAAAGCTTCTTTCAGTAACAGAATATACCTAAGTTTTCTTTTTTATAAATTGTGTCTGTACACCTACATAAACATGTACCATGCTATGCTTTTAATAATTTTAAACAGTATATATTTGAAAATAACTGTATGGGTTTACACCTATATAAACCACTATTATAAAACATTTATGAGTATAACACTATGCATAGCCATAAAAATTATATGTTATTAACTTGCAAATGTATTAAAACACTATTTTTAAAAAAATTATTAGAAGAACTTTAATTTATACTTCAACCTTTTAGATCCGTTCCTCTTTTCTATATTGAAATTATTTATTAAATTTCATTTTTATTAAATAATATATAATGGAATTTTATTATTTTTTATATACTCTTTTACCTTTGCATGTATAAGATATTGATAATAACTAGTTTTTTTTTATTTGTTTTTTTCATTTTGCGAAAATGGTTATATTGATAGAGATACTATAAGAAATAAAAGAATATGGTTTCACAATATTACTAATTTATTAATCAAGATAATAATTTATATTTGGGTCAATTATCTAATGTTAAAATAAAATATTATTTATACAAGTTTTGCACTTAATTAAGAAATAACAAGTTGTGGTATAATGAAACCGGAACATATAAAGGCAAGTTAGCTTCTTACAAATGGTGGAAGGATCGTACCATTCAAAATTATGAGGTCACAAACCATTCAAAATTATCATTGCTAGGTGTCACTGATTTTGCAGATGATTACTTGACAAGTAATTACATTTATAAATAATAAGAATTTATTTAGATAAATATTTAGTAATTTAACTGTGAATTTAAGTTTCATTTAAAATAAAATAAAAATAAGTACTATATAAGGAAGAAAATCCATAACTCATTATATTAAGATTTTAGATTGAGATGTGATATTAATTTCTTATATAATTTTGACTCAAGTGTGTTGAATCTCCCAATAAATTTGTGAGGTAACAAAATAATTTTCTTAATTAAACAGTTAGTAAATAACTATACTATATAACAGACAAATGTTTATATGCATATAGATTGTCTATTTAGTCTATTAATATATTGCAGAACTTATTAAAGAAGAAAAAATTATCCGAGGAAAATCTCAAATACTTATGATAAAATAAGTAAAATAAAAAATATATATGAATTATTCCAAAAGCTTGTTTAATTCTTTTTAAAAGCCACAATAATTTCAGCTTAATAAGTAGGTAAACTAAAACACTCTGTTTTGTAATAATTTTTATTTGAGATTACAAGTACCTTCATGAGATGTTTAAAGGAGAAATAGGCATAATATAATATGATTAATTCTTAAAGAAGTTTTTTTCGTATATATAAATTAAAACCAAAAATCGTATCTATAAAAACAAAATATATATTATATAAGTCAACCACGTGCTAGTAAATTTATAATAACTTAAGTGTTATTATTAATATTTAAAAAATCAGAAAATAGAAGAATACATATTTGTCTTTTGCAGCATAGATGCAAATATTAAGGTTCTTTTATGACCTATTTCATTTCACTAATCCATCCTTTATTCGAAAATTATTGTATTTAAAAAAAAAAAAACTGTCATTTTGGATAAAACATAAAAGCCAAATATATTTTGGTTTCGTTTAATTTAATATAAATAAAATAAAAAATAAGTTGTTCTTGATTTTAATTCAATCTAAATAGTTAAAAAGAAAATTGAGTTTTGAATTTTTTTTAATCCATTTGAGTTATTTTTTTAATGTAATCGGTTATGAGATGAAAAATGAAATGAAATTGAAGTAAGAGGTGTATTTGTTAAAAAGGTGATTTTGAAGTGGGTAAAAGGCCCAGTAAGAGAGTGGTTTAAAAGCCCAATGGGTGAAGAAAGAAAAGGGCAAGAAGGAGAGTGGGAAAATTGGCAATAAAAGGCAAAAAGTATGAAGACGAGGGTATAGAAGTAATATTTTGAAAGAAAAAAGGCGCGAAAAGAAGAAACGTGATCTTGAAAATGTGGAGATTGGGTGCAGTGTGGGTGAGGTGCATGGTAGTAGCGATAGTGATGAACGCCGTTAGAGTGAGGAGCATACCGAAAAGAGAGTTTGATTCCATGCTGAGCAGCGTAAGAGGCAGAGGGTACCACCTCTTCTGCAACGCAATCGTCACCTCTGATCTACAAATGGACATTCTCTCAGACAACACCTCACGCGCCTTCACCTTCTTCGCTCCCACCGACGCTTCCCTCTTCGCCCTCGACATGACTCAGACCGCCTCCACTTACACCGAAACGCTCCGTTTCCACGTCGTCCCTAACCGCCTCTCCCTCGCGCACCTCCGCCTGCTCCCCGACGGTTACTCGCTTCCCACGCTCCTCCCTCAGCGCCTCCTCCAACTTACGCGTCCCAATCCCTCCGCCATCGCCGTCGGCGGCGTCGACGTTGCTTTCCCCGGCCTCTTTCACGGCCGCTACGTCGTCGTTCACGGCCTCGCCGGAATTCTCAGTCTCCGATCCGACGACTATCCTTCGCCGTCGCTGGTGGCTCCTCCGATTAGTTCCGTAGATCGCTGGTTCTTCTCTCCGAGAAGCAGTCCTAACTCGCCGTCGAACCAACCAGTTCTTGCTCCGCTTACGAATTTCGATCTGTTGCACGTTCCTCCGGTTGATGCTCCGGCAGCGGCTACTTGGCCGGTTGATTCTTTAGAGGAGGAACCTGATTGGACAGTTTATGCTCCGGCAGATTCGACTCCGAGATATTCTGATTCGGCAATATCAGAGCCGCCGAAGGGATATTCCGACGGTTTGGCTTCTTCTCCTGCGCCTGAAGCATTAGAAGGAATGAGAAAGTGTCTGAATCCAGATGTAGGGTTGGAGGAGTCTGACATGCAGTGCCATTCAGCATAAACTAGCTTCGTACATTTCAATTTGAGTGACACTCACACTGACACTGAATGCTGCATATTCAGATTCTTTTTTTTTCTTTGGCCATTTGGTGTTTTGAAATTAACAAAAACTTGATTTCTTGCCGTTACCTACACTTGCATGCTTCATTTGTGTTTTTCAAAATCATTTCTAGAACATACTTTTATATTACAGTTTTCATTTCTTCAATTCGTAAAATCAAGTATTTTCCATAAAAAGAATCTGTTTGTAATAAACAAAAGTGCAAAAAAAAAAAATAAGAAGGAATCAATGTACCACGAGAAAGTCATTGCAATGGCTGCATCTGAAGCAGTTTTTATGACAAGAGAGCTTCTATCCAAGCTTAGTCATAATTTAACAGGTTCCGAATTGTAAAATAAGTTTTGGATAAAAAATTCGTTTCACTTTTGGTTCATAAAACAAGTTTTGGATTGCAACTTTTATTAAAAAAAGTTTGAGATTGGTTAATTCTAAAGAGAAAAATAAAATAAAATTAGAGAGTGAAAGATGCTGATTTTGACCATTGGGAAGAAATTTGTTAGAATAGGAATGTATTAAGTTGAAAGCATGGTCAACATTCTAAATTCTTCCAAAGAGAATCATGCTATAATTTGTGTTTCTTCGTTAACAATGGTTACGTACGATGCACGTAAAATTTTTAATTTTCTAAGGGAAAAGTTTGACAAATAATAAACGTATCCACGGGTTTCTATTATAGTAAAGGAATATTAAAAAGTTAATTATTATATTTTTCATTTTCCTTTCAAACCAAATAAACAAAAAGTATTTATTTTTTTCTCTAGTTTGATGTAATGCAAATAATAATGAGAAATTTATAAAAGACGTGTTAAAAGAGAGAACAAAAAATTATAATTTTTTTATTGTAGGTTGAAAACAGAAAAGGTTTATGTTAGTGAGTGATATTCTGAGTCTCCTTTCTGAGGAAGGAACAGAATAAATCAAAATCCTTATGAATGAAGGAGTGATAAGTAACTTGCAGAAGCATGTTTACAACGCAACGCGTAAACGTGTAGTTTAAATATAGAAACGATGACGAAATGATGATAATGGCTCCAAAAAAATAAGAAAGAAAGAAGCATGATGGTGTCGACATTAATTGAATAGTAATAAACATTATAAACTCATTTTATAAATTGATATTATGAAATTTAAAATAGATTTAAAATTCACTTTTTAATTTTAATATTTAATTTAATATTAGTAAGCGATAAATAACAGTTTTAAAGGCTATATAAAATTATGTGTGGGTTGTGTTTTGTTTCACCCTTTTTTTCTCTCTCAATGGCATGCGAAAATAAAAAGAATGGTGAGAAGCGAAAAAAACCTGGTATCTTCACCCAAACGGAGATTGAGATGGCGAAGCTGCTCATACAACTTAGCAACAGCATCGCCGATTCTAGCAGCACTCATTTGCAAGAAGATGTGCTTAGCTTCAGCAGCAGCGAAAGTGTGGAATGGAAATGGCAAAAGAGCAACGATGAGGATGATATTAGTGATGCAGTAGAGGATGTGCTGGCAGATATAGAAGAAGATGAAAGCTTGAGGAGAAGAAAGAACAGGTACCGTTACATTCAAGATTTATATAACGCTACAAGATCAGCTGAGGACAAGTGTACATAATCCTAGGTAGATACTTTTAGAATGCTTCCATGTTTTTTTGCCTGTCAGAAACTTTCACAAATTTGCAGACACAGAAATTACTATTGTATTATATATCTCAGAACTGCAATATTCAGAAGAGTAAATAGTTTGTATATATTAGCGAGGTTAATCATGTGAGTGGTATTTTATTCAGGAATTTCTCCATATAGCGCTTTTATGTTACTCTACGTTAGAAGTTCAATAAGGTTAACACAATAGGACGCGACACAATGGGTCAAAAATATGGTTTAACTGCTCTAGACACACTACATTCTTCTTCAACACACACCTCCTCGTGTCGAAGTAACATCTAGCGCGAGGACAAACTGATATCATATGCAATAAATACTCATTAGGATAGACTGGAACTAATTCTGATATCATATTAAAAAGTGAACTTTAAACCTAACTCAATTGAAACATCTATGCCAAACACAAGCTTCTAGTTTATTAATAGGGAGGGCAACACTAATATTGTATCATTACCAGTCTGTTTCTCTTCTAACAAAAAAGGGCGTTACTGCAACACATTCTATGCAAGAAAGTCGAGTTGATAACAGATTAAGGCAGCTTCCATTTCCAGTATTACACTAGAATCCAAAATCCAACTCTAACGACGTAAAAAATGTATGAGATTACTTTCAAAAATTATAATCCAACTAATAAATAAAAATAATCAGCGTTAATATTGAACTGTCTACAGTAATTTAAATTATATTCCAAAATTATCGTACTAACAATGAAAATAAGATTTTCATGACAAACAATTCAGAAAACATGATAAAATTTAGGTTTTATTTTATTTTACTATATCATCTAACAATTAATTAAAATAAACATTAACTACTTCAAATAAATTTATAACTTCAGTATATAAAAACTAGGTATTTCAGACAATCTGTTTTAACCGTAATCAATGATATCTTGTAGTTTATCGCACAGTGAATGTACCACAACAAAATCCCATGGCGGTACGTTGAAGTAATATCTATAAACAATCTAATTCGTACGGTGTCGTACAAACAATAGATTAAGACAAATATCAAAATATTCAGTATATATACAGACGGACATTTCTTCCCAAAACAAGTCTAACTTTTATAACTGTTCAAATGTCATATGAGAGAGACTGAGAGAGGCGTGTCGAATAACTACCAAGTGAGACGTGAAGTTCACCAATCGGTGCTGAAGTCCAAACACATAGAGATAGGCTACAAAATTATCAACAGTATACATTCTCTTTCAACAACATAGAATGTTTGATTGATCAATTTGAGAATAATTTCTTATAAAATAAAACGTCTAATTCTCTTCATAACTAAAAGCTTCAATGCTCAAGATGGAAAACATATTCTGTCAACCGCTGTAATTTACTATGATCAAGTTTCTGCTCGGTCACAACAGGTTGCTTCTTCACAATAAACATCCGAGAGGCAGGGTCCACAGTCCAGCCTTGCTGTAGTACATCTAAATTATACAACCAAAAATGTCAACAATAATAATAAGAAAGAGAGGGTGGAGACAGTCCAAGTATAAAATATAATCAATATCCAATTTCTAAGGCTTCTAGGATAGTGAAAATCACTTACAATTTGTAGCATCATCCTCGTTCATTCCCAGAAATAAAGCAGTGTCTTTAATGCTTATTGTTGAATAAGCAGAGAGAAGCAGCTGAAACATCTCCTTTGTGTAAAGTTCTGGAAGAATCTATTGCTGTTAATATTTTCATCGTACTAAACACCAGATATAGGTGCACAAGACTTGTTGTGAATTCAAGCTATTTGGAAAGTCATATAAAACTAAGAAGCATATTTAATCAAACAAAGCATAAGTTCCTTTGGAAGGAGCACAACACATTACTACATTACTACTTTTATGCAATATCCATAGAACCTCTATCTTCAGACATGTTAGCCCAAGAAATTACAACATTCATCTACATCTTTTCATGTTATATATCAAGGGGGGAAAGGAAAGTCCAACCAAAGCATATTTTTAATTCTTTGAGGTTTGAACTATAATACATTTTGTTCTCATCAAACTAAATTATAAGGTGTCATTGCTTTCATCCATTACGGCAATCACAGCAAAAACAACACTGCATAGTGTTACATAAAACCAATAACACTTTAAACAAATTAATTGATCCAAACATACACGCTTCACCAATTCCCCGACCCAGAAAGCATAACATAAAGTCTATAATTAACATTCAACAAAAGTTACATGTAACGGGTTATAATAAAAGTGAGGACAACATTTTGATGAAGCAAGGATCTCGGATAACAGCTTTCGTCTCAGAAATTGAACAGAATTGACATATATACAGTTGGATTGTTTAGAAGACATTCGAAGTGACAAACTGAATAGAATCGTGCATTAATTATAGTGAGGATATACAATTCGTAACAGTTTCTTTAAAGTCTTGCCTGAAAATGCAGCAACTAGGCCTTGGACATCCTGACTCCAATCAAAGCCACGAATTGCCTCGTGCACTCCAGCATAGTCACGTAACCAGAGCTTCTGACCGATTTTCCAAACCGCGGCAACTTCAGGCTGGCTCTCTTTGATTGAGGAAGGTATTGATTTCCAAAGAAAGCGCGCACTGTTGCTGCAAAACCACAACAACACTTCCAAATTGAGATACACACACACGAGCGCGTATTAAAAGAATCAATTGCATAACAGTAATTATTTATTTCAGAAGCAACATGCGTGTAAAGTAACAGCCATTTCGTTGAGATGTCCAGTAATGTAGAGCGGGAAAACGAGAAGAGAATTGAAAGATAGATACATGTCGTGAACGTAATAGTGAGAGAGGAGGTGAATGGCGTAGGGCCAATCGTCCTGGTAAGCAATGCCATCAGCTGCAACCTGAGTGAGGATTCGTGAATTTGAAGTAAGTCACAAGCCCTAAGAAAAGGGAAAAGGAACAAGATGAAATAGACAGGTACCTGAAGCATTAGGTTATCGCATACATCCGCAACTTTCTCGTACGACTTCGAATCCAACGTAGCTTTCACCGAAGAGAAATCCATCACTCTCCTCTCCGATCAAATGAAATCACTGTAGCAGCTAAAGTCAAAAACTCAAACTAAACGCTAACCTCGAAATTCAAATAAAATGGGCAGTGAATAACTCTCTTACGCAACCAAACACGGCATTAGCGGAGCCATACCTCAATTCGATGCGATGAGAATGAAGATTGAAAAGCTCAAACCAGATTCTATTTCTCCGGCCAAGACCTATATATATTCTGTGGTAACGACGTCGTTCTTACTCAAATTTGTATCCGTGACAGTGCCAAAAAGTGTGGGCTCTTCCAGCCCAACGAAGTATTGGGTGAGTGTATGCGAGCGAGGTCCATAGGGCCCAATATTGAAAAATAATGGGTGAGCGGGATTACGTTGCCATATTCTGATCGACTCGACTGTTTCTTCCTTCACCTCCATATCTTCTTCTGCCACCTTCATTTACCACATCAAAATACATTTTTATTCTTTTTGTGTTACCCTCATAAAGTAGTTTCCAGATTATGTAATCCAGAAACTAATTTGAAAAAAGACTTCCAGATTACACAATCCAAAAGCTAAATAAGAATTCTGGATCATGTAATCTAGAAAATAATCATACATTTGAAAAAATGCTTCTGGATTATATAATCTGAAAGCTAATTACAAATTTGAAAAATGTCCAGATTATGTAATCCGAAATATTATAGAGGACATTTTTGGAAATTCAAAAATTTATGGAGGTGAGAGAAGAAGGTATGGAGGTGCAGGAAAAAACAGTCATTTTGATCTCGTTTGTTAACGAATAATTTAAAAAGAATAAGGGTATTTTTTCCTGTACCCCTAAATTTTTCTTCCTGCACCCTTACATTCTTTGAAATACCAGAATTATCCTTGATAATTTTGGATGATTGAATAAAGATTATGTAAGCAAAGTGTGTTTTTAGAATAGAGGTTTCATAAGCAAAGTATGTTTCCGGAATAGAAAATTCAAAGGCAAAAAATCATTACAGAATTTTTTTTGGAACACATTTTTTTAATTTCTGAAATGATAAATCCAAAATTCATGAAATGTGTTATGGAAAATATGTTCCAAAAATATTCTGGAAAAAATAATTTAGAAGTCATATTTAATAAGGATAAAATGGTCTTTTCCGAAAATATGGGGTGCTGGGAGCCATATGTTGGGGTGAGGAGAAACCCAATGAACAATTATTAATCATCAATAAAAATATTACTTTCTTCCTACATGTTTTTTTACAATTTGAAAATATTGACGTTGTTATTTATGTTTTCAGTTATATTTTATTTAAAAATTACTGTAACATTAATTTATTGCAAGAAGTGAGATATATAAAAACAAATACATGGCTTAAATACAATAACATTTTATATTTATTAAATACTCTGCGGATATAGAAAAATGTAACTATAAATGCAAGAACTTTAATTTAACTAAACACTTCACTTATCTTGATTTTAAACCCGGTGTAACTTAAATTGCATGGATGAATTTGGAGAAAAGTAACTGGATTTAAAATTTAAAAAAATATTGAAAAAAATAAAATAAAAAATTAATAATAATTTTTTAATTTAATAATTCGATCTTAAAAATACAAGTGAATTGAAGTAAGTTAATCAACCTATGAACTCGATTAACTCGTGAAATGAACAACACTAGATTTTTTAGTGGTAGTATAAAAAATAAAGGTCACGTGTGTTAGTCTTGGTCTACAAAATTGTGTTTTTCTTTATTACATGAATCTTGTTTATAAGGATGATTTTGGTGTTTTAGTCACATATGGATCAAAGTTAGATGGTTATGTTATAATTACAATTATTCAAGTGCTAACCAAATTACCCAAAATAGAAGTATCTTTGTAGGTTGACGCAATGACGCATTCTCATAATACCCCAAAATCCGCAAATGAAAGAAGACATCACCAAAATTATTTTCTTTCCTCAAAGTGCTGGTGGTGTTGGCTTTAAATTTTAGAGCTCAAAAAAATTAAAAACAAGTGGCATATAACAGATCTTCTTACACGAAATTTGAATAATTAATGTAATGAAATGAGCAAAACTTGCGAGGCACTTTCCAAAAGCAAAAGAAAGCTGAGGGAGAAAAAGGTTGAAAAGTGAAGAGAAGGAGCAGATTAACAAAAACCCATAGGGAAGGATACCTCACCCACTCATTGGATGCACTTTACAGTTTACACGTTGTTCCGCAGATTTTTGTCTTCCAAGTGAAGTAACCTATTCAAAACAATTCTGCAAAATTCTTTGACAAAAATGTTAAATGCCCTAATTCATATATTTTCCTAAACCTGTTGTTGTTTCTTCCACTTTCCAGTTTAACAGATTTTCTCTGTCTCCTTTCCCTCCTCATTTCTTCCTTAAATTAGTCGAAGAAACGATGATGCAGTGAGAAATTGCGTGGAGGATAAGGATATTGACAGTGCCAACAAGAATGATATGATCAAACAGTCAATCCATCGAATCCACACTGCTTGTAAGACAGAGATTGCTTTCTGGGACTGATCACAATAGCACAGTCCACCGAAACCTGTGTAATTGAGTTGTGGTTAATATATTGGTGAAAAGTAAAAGAGGTTAATGAAAAATGTATTACTATTGCTTACAACAGAAGCCCAAAAATGATAATGTGAACAGAGAAGAAGAAGAATGAGAGCACTCCCACCCCATGTGCTGCACCGCAGAAACAGGATGGTCACATGGTAAAGACTTTTTCTTGGGCTTGAAAGAAAATTAAAGTAGTGTTTGACATTTCACATTTGTAAGCTATTCTCTAACTTTAAATTGTAAAGTTGGAATAGAGAATGACAAAACTTGCACAGTTAGTTAATCTGACATGTAATAGAGATGAACCTCACCCCACCCCAAAAAAACACTACTCCTCCCCATTAAGTTTTCTTTTTTAAGAAAAAAAATACCCAATTTTTCTGTTGGAGAGAAAAAGGGTGCTAAGGACAAACACTATAATGAACATTATTGAGCTTCAGTTGGTTTTGACACCGTCGTGTAGTAGTTGGTACCCGATTCAACACTGGTGGGACCTTCCAATTTTACCATTTTCTTTGCACTTTCTAATCATTCCTTCTTCAGTCCTAACCCCCAAATTCCATTTTTTTTATATTGCTGATTCCCATCATAAAATATTCCAGTCCTCGAAATTAAGGATTTCTCCATTGTTGTGCCCATCAAACACAGAAAAAATGTACTGCTACAACACTGATGCGCTCAAGTTATTGGAATGTCTAGCCATGCTATTCAGACAAATGCATAAAAGAGCGTGAAGAAAAGGCACTTAACAGAATCCTGCAATTAAGGTCCAGGTTTTTAAAGTGGTTTCACGGACTACTAGTAAATAATTAAAGCCATTGCTAGTTTGAAAATAAGAATGTAATAAATATTTTCTTTTGAAATGCACAGAGTGAAATGTTGGTAGAATCGTAATTTGACTAATTAATGAACAGAGAAGAGGAACGTATTTATGAATTACCCAGAGATGAAAAAAAAAAAAAGTGATTTAAGAGAGAGGTGGGAAGAATAAAAAAGTGGAAAGGAAGATCCAGAAGGATGAATCCAAAAATGAAAAATGAGTCAATGTGATACAGCAATGCAAAAGAAAAGAAGAAAAATGAAATTGAAGAAAGTAGGAAATGGTGGAAAAAACAGATGTGTCCCTTCTCAGTTCACAAAGATAAGATCAAATTCAGACAAAACACTCAATATTAATACCAATGTCTTCAAATATTAATATCACTGTTATCACAGACAACGTCGTACAGTAACCGTAGAGCAGTGTTAGCCAGAGGGAAGAAAAAACACAGGTAAAGAAAACAGAAAACAACCACACTCTTGATTTAAAAGAAAAAGAAAAGGAAAAGGAAAATTGCGAAGAAGATGCAGGTTTAATCAATCTGTGAGTAAGGGTGAAAATGTGAGGTAACCTAAATTGGGAAAGAGGCGAATTGAAGAAGGGGACGAGTGTGTTACCTGAACGGCAGGGGAATCGAAGTTCATGACGCGGATCTTGGCGGCGACATCGCCGAGGACGCGGAGGTCCACGCGGTCGTTGAGGGAGGCATCGCGAATCAAGTCGGCGGCGTCGGCCTGGAGGAGATTGACGCGATCGACGGCGATGGTGGCGATGACCTGGCGGGTGCTGTGGGGTTGTTGGAAGAAGCCGGGGACGGTGGCTTTCCCGAGGGGGATGCCGCGGTACATGACGGTGAAGCTGGACTGGCCGTATCGGATGCCGACCTTGTTCGGGTTGGTGGCGGAGAAGAGGAGGCGAATGGTGAGGGAGAGAGAGGCCGTGGAGGGGGGATTGGGTGTGATGCCCATGTACTGCACTCCCACCTGCTCCAGATTGAACTGCGGCTTCTTGGGCTTCACCGCCAGGATTATCACCAGCACCACCGCTAGCACCAGCAGCGCCAGGAACGAGAATAGAAGGAAGAGACAGCAGCAGCACCCTTTGAACGACGCCGACGACGACGACGAGCGAGCCGGCGTTGTCGGGTGGTACTGTCTGTACCCGTTGTAAGAAGTGGAATGTGCCGCCGCTGTCGGTGCCGCTTCCACCGCCGCTGCCGGTGGCCATTGTCTTCTCTCGCCGTTTTGATGTGGGTGGTGGTTTGCACTTGAGGTCATTCTCTTTCTCTCTCTCTCTCTCTGAATGGGTTTTGATTCTTTCTTCTTCTACTGTGTGTGTGTGTGTGACTCTGTATTTCTAGCAATCAGAAGTTCCGAAACAGCACAGAGAGAGAGAGAGAGTGAAGATGACTTTTGACGATGAGGGTGACCCCTCTTTGTTCTTTGCCAAAGTTAATGTAACTATTAAATAATACATTATATTACTCAAAAACAATTATTCAAAAACCATAACAAAGTTCCTCTGTTTATGCTCTATAACTGTTACTAAATTAAGAAACAAAATTGGGATAAGATTGTTACATTCATATATGTTCTAACAATTAACACTGTGATTGATGTCTGCATTCTAAGATTGTGTTCTCGCACAAAGTATATTCTCCACATTAACACTAATCTACTGTTTTATACTCAATTACTATTATATTGTCTGAAGATTATATTTGTACCATTTTCTGCATATTATTATAAGAACTTAATGGTAGGAGGTTGAATACCAAAAACGAATATTATTATTGTGATATAATTTCACGTGTAAGTTAGAATTATATACAATTCTTAAAGTGCTTGTCTGCATCAGAAATTGTGAAAATATTAAATATTTTAAAGTGACAATGACAACGACGATGAAGATTATCTTGAAAATTGAAACGGTGCTGACCAATAGCTCCATGGTTTAGTTGAATAACTTCTATCTTTCTTGTTTTGTCACGGATTCACGTAATTTCTTCCTGCATCTCTACATTTTCCACAGCATTCCCTGTAATTATAAAAATATTAAATATCTTTTGCTTTCTTGTTTTCTTTTAAATTCCGAAAAATAAAATTTGGAGAGTTCTCAAATCATAGATTTTGAAAAGTTAAAATTTATCATTTTTTTCATTTTGAAATATAAATTCTGTGATGTAGAGTTTGTATTTTGAAATGTAAATTTGAGATATAAATCTTGTATTTTGGATAGTAAAATCCAGAATACAAATACAAATCTATATTTAAAATTTTACAATTCGAAATACTATTTTTTTTTTAATTTAGATAGACAGTCCAGAATTAAATTTGTGTTCAAATTTTAGAATCTAAAATGGATAATTTATATTTTTGAAAGTATGGGAGTGCAGGAGAAAAACATGGCGTGCAGAGAGAAATTGCCCAAGATGAGAAAATGTTCAGGCCCGCTACACCATGAGAATTTGAACTGCCTGGGCCCAACAAATTGGGCTACAATGTTCTTTTGGCCTTCTTTGCTTCTTAACAAAAACAAGTTTGTTAAAAAATTTGTTTTTTAAACCCAGGTATTTAAGTCCGATTGATTTTAACAAAACTTAATCTTTTCTATTAAAAATAATTGTAATAATTATTATAACTGTTTATTTTTTTATAAAAAGGAAATAATTTGATTAAAAAATATGTATATTTATTAATTTATTTTGTGTCTATTTTAGATTTATCCGTGTCTCTTGGGTGTCTCAGAAGTTGTATGAACATCAAAATTAATAATTTTAAAAATATATTTTTAAATAAAACAATTTCATGATTTAATATGAATTAACTATTCAATAAAATTTAATAACTAATATTATTTTTTCTATATAATAATTCTAATTTGATATACAGAAACTTTGTACTAAGTGAATGTGTTAGGTTTTTGTGAAGCTTTGAATTGGGCTATTTCCATATCTTCAGCATGTTCTGTTTCTGTTCTCCATACTCCACTGGGCCTACCATCCAGATATCTCATTCATAGTGTGAGGTTTTCCAGTGGAATAATAATTTTTTTACATCTTTACTTAAAAATAATAAGTTTTATTTTAATTTTCAAAGCACTGGACAAATATTTCTCATTTTTTATCTCTTGTTTTCTCTAGTATTAATATGCCAAATTCTTCTCCACCTCCATATTTTTCTCATACACCCCTTCATATTAATTTCACATAGTATATGTCATCTTACACCTTCGTATTAATTGTGAAAAAGTAAGTTTAACATTTTTTTAAAAATAATTTTAAATAAAATATAATTTCACTATTTTAAATAACATCAGCTGCAATCTCGTACCATTATACCTCCATTCTAACCATAATACTAGTTACATTATTTGAACGTGTGTAAGAAAAGTGTTAGCGAAAATATTTATTGTATTAAACGTTGACCGTCAAGATAATTTTATTTTTCTTTAGTTTTGTGAGAAGAATGTTAGATTTTTTTTCTTCTGAATTTTGTAACTTTTAAAAAATAAAATAAAATAAAATAAACAAACGAAAATACTAATAAAAATATCATAAAACCTATCCCAACTATCAACAATTTTCCAACAAATATTATTGCTTACAATACTCGAATATTAGATTGTTGGTTAAAAGTATCACAAGTTGGTGACATTATAATTGAATTAATTAAAGCCAATTAGCCAAGACTTTGAAGTAGGCAACAATCACATCACATCACAACTTTCTTTTTCACTAAGAAAAGCCTACAACATCAAGACATTCATTCTTCAAAGAAATTAGGATTGTTATTATCATTGAAAGATGAATGTTTATATTTTGATCATAAACCCTATAGAACAGAAAAGAAGAGCAATTAAAGGAGAAGTTTTACAAGTTTGGTTTGCTTTATTTGAAACCAGATGGAATCTTTTTCCCTTTCTTCTTTATTTTACAAAAGCAATGTTGCTCAGAGCTTTGTAGGAAACTATCCAAATAATGTTTCTGCGTTCTACTTCATTTTCAGTGACGTCCAAATCCAAAGCTACTGCATGTTAACATAATAAACAATCTCTTCTTTCTTAAGGCAATGTTTTACACATCATCATAAACTTTTATAACCTTTTACACAGTTTTTTTGTTTAGTAAAGAGAGAGAGAAAAGGACAAGAAGGAGAAAGAACTGAAAGTTAAATTAATGAATGAGGTCTATAGAGATAAAAAAAAAATGTTTTATAATATTGTGCAACATGCTACTATCTTTATACATATCCACTAATAGGAACATCCACGCTTACACTCTTATCCATACCCAACTCTTTCAAAATATCCACTTTTTGTGCACAATTCTTTTCAAATAGAATACTTTGATTTTTATTATGAAAATGAACTGTTAAGTAGAATCACTGCATATCAAGTTACATTAAAAAGTTTTAGCAGGTCTCATAAAAAAGTTACTCAATCTCACTACATTTTAGTGGCAAAATGACTTGGTTTTGTCTCATTATGAATATGCTATCCTGTGTGCCTAAAAACCTGTCCAAATTTTGTTATACTACTAAATATCCATAAGTACTCCTAAATATATTTGTTTAAAAACTTCAAAAATAAAATATTTGAAAATGTAGTTAAAAGAAAATTAAATAATTAAATAGTAGTACAATTAATTATTTTTTTTGTAAAGAAACAAATAGAAAAGTGGCCCACAAATTATAAGTTAAAAAAATAATTTCTTTAGAAATAACGTTAGTTTTATAAACCTAAATTAAAAAATATAAATCTATAAAATCTAATTTTAAATAGTCCTTCATTAACATTTTTCACCAACAATTTTATTTTTTGTCAATTACTTTAAAAAGATAATATCTTATTTACATGACCCAGTGCATAAATCGAAAGAGGTGATAATAGGTGCTTAATTTTTAAGCGGTTACTACCAGGTTCGTACTATCCAATAGTAATTAATACAAAACACAACACAATAGCGCTGCAGAGGCTCTGATGAACAAAATTAATTCAAATATAGTTCTAATTGAATGCTTTATGAACTACTTATTTACATGATTAATTTTATATTAATTATATTTTTATGTAAAAAAAATTAAAAAATTATTATTATAATAATTATAATTTTAAATCAACTGGAACCATTAGGCAACGTGAATAAAGCAAAGCTCAAACTAAAATAAATGGATATATTGTGAAACTTCAACTGAATCAAAAATTCTGACTCGATGTATCTCATTTGCCTAATTTATATTTCTCATTCAAATAACGTATTCATGCCTGCCTACCACCAAATATTTGCAAATACTTTATCAAGGTAAATACCCAAATACATATAGGAAAAACTTTTTACAAAAAATATTCTCATCGCTAGTTGTAGTTTTTTTTCTTCCTGAAAAATTAAAAGCCAGATGAGAAGAAACGCAATTTGAATTGAAATGAATGCATGCTAAGTTTGCTCGTTAAGGGCATAAACCCAACAAACATACTGTGCATTAATTTAATTCTCCAAACGGTGTTAACAGTACAAAGAGAACAAGTGTATATATAGTTCAAGGTTAATACAGAAAATTGAAAGGCTGAAAGTCCAAATACGTAAGCTTAGAATGGCAAGGTATAAACTACAAAACAAATAACTCATAACTAATGAAAATTGTGACCTTGTGCGTGATCACTTCCCTTCCGCATTGTCGGCATCAGCTGCGGGATCTGCAATGGCGTTACCTGCTTCCGACTTTGTTGTTTCATCAATCCTCCTACCAGAGTCATCGTCTAATTCATCATCCATCATGTCATCCTCTCCCACATTTATATCTTCCACATCATCATCATCTTCATTATTGTTTCCATCTGGGATCTTTCTTTTCTTGGGACCATGCTCCAGCCTATGAGTATCCAACTCTTTGTCCATAGTCTCCTGCAAATTCTGATCATTGTTTACTTTCCTTGCGTTCCTTGCATTCTGCCATCTCTCCAGTTCCTTCTCAACATTAGCAAGGTACTGGTCCCCAATCTGTTTCTGGTACTCAGACACTTCCTCTCTTCTTGCATTCTTCCATTCTAGGAAAGCCTGCAGATTGAAGAATATATACATATTACCAAGAAGAAATAAGACAAGTTTTAAAATGCCATAATCCTGAATCTAGTGTGATAGTGAGCAAGCACTCGTAAATAGCCATTTAACAACAAAAAATAACATCAATATTTGAGATTTAACAGGCCAATCCTGGTTCGCTGCCCATAGTGTTAAACATGATGTTTTAAGATGAAGACCAAGAGAAATCGAATGTCTAAATTTGACAACCTCTTCTTTGCGCTTCTCAAGTGACATGGGGTCTTCATCCAAGGGCTTGTTGGGCAAATAGTAGATCGGAGGTTCTGCTTTTGTCCTGCAAACATTAATGCAACAATCAATCAAAGAAGTACGAAAAAGTTCAAATTAAAACTTTCACATGTCTACCTAAAATCCTGCTATTAGCAGGAAACATCCAGTCATCAAGTTGAGTCAACACTACAATGCACATGAATAGAAACTTATCTTCGTCTGAATAAAATGTGAATATGGACACTTTTGGACCAAAATTAAAAATAACCTGCATAGTATACCATGATTTGAAGTCAGATATAATTATACGACCAGATTGGAAGATACTAGATGATACGGACCCATGCCTCATTAGTTTACAGTTGAAAAGGGCAAACCTTATAAAATTGCTTAGTCTTTTATGATGCTCACTCCAGCGAAGAAACAGCAACTCCAATTTCTTTTCTTCTGTCTTAGCAGCCACACGTGCCCTAAGAGTCTGATGAGAATAAGGAAACAATATATTTGTTAATGAGGATCAAAGTGGAACTGCGTTGTCTATTATGATTAGCAAAGAATAGTTATCATCGAAACTCAACCAAGTCTCTCCTTCGTTTTTCAGCAATCTGTTCACGCTCTTCTTTCCTAAGCCTTTCACTTTCTTCACGTGCCCTTTGCTCTGCCTAGGAAATAATTTAAAGGTATATGAGATTATTCTGAAGCTTTGGATGCTATTATGCGTGAGAGAGAAGACAAAGTGGCAACAAAAATTCAGTGCTTGAGATGTAGTTGCTCAGAGAACTTGCAATCATCATAACATAAAATATTGCAATGAAAAATCCTTCATCTAATTATAAAATGGCACATTGCACCGTAATCTAGTCACCGGTTCACTATTGCCTTAATTTTAGCCTTGTCCAACCAAATTGGAACTTAAGTTAATCAATGACTCCGGATACATTTTCAGGGTACATATTACAGTCAAATGAATGTACATGTTTCCATTAAAAGAAGTTGTAACAGCCTTTTTGGGACTTTGGACCATGTAAAACTTGTTCGTTCAATTGACAGGCATTATAATGAATATCATATACTGTCATTAATCACTAACTTTTATGGCAAAATTCGTTGGGCTGGGTGAAAAATTGATATAATGTCAATAGATTAAGGAGGGAAACTGCAATTGGGTCCAATAATTTGAGGTAGCCAAGGGCAATATCCCCTGATGTTAATTTCATGCATATGAAAGAAATAAAGAGAACGATTAATAGAAAGCATTATTTAAAATTGACTTACATATGATCACACCTAGATATGCTGTGGCTATCAATGCAAGGGGTTGGCTTAATAAAAGATGAATATGTACTCTATGCTTTATAATAACATATGAACACACTTAGATGTCACGGCTAACAATGCAAGGGAGTGGCTTAATAAAAGATGAAAACATATTCCATGCTTTATATTAACAAGACCTAGTAGACATAGCTTAAAAAACTCTACCTATTAGGAACATTCGAAATGAGTATTTCTAGTAAACACAAAAGGATCTAAAAAATTCATTCATCAAAATGTTTCAGTTCAGTAAGTTTATTGTAAAATATCAAATCATATTGATATTAACAAAGATGATAGCCACAATTTAGCCATAACCTTGTAAACAAGATAGACTCACTGAATTTATTTTCAAGGACGTTATTATATTTAAAGACAGTGGTGGCATTGGGTACTGCATCTTCACATGACAATGGACATGAACTTACTCTTTGCAATGAATTAGATCTTCGCATATATGCCTCTGTTCCCGAGAGTTGCTTGTCTTCCTTTCTGAATTTCTGGAATAGCTCAGAATAAAGGACATGTAAAAATCTAGAAATAATAATATGAACAAATGGAGTTGATGAATAAATCAGAGACACCTGCCTAAATAATGAAAAAACACTTGTAAGAACGTTAAAAGTGACACTGAAAACAGTGTGAGACAGATAATTCAAGATGGAAAGCATTTATTGAGAGAAAGAGTTGAGTGAAAGAATTTAAATGTGCACTACAAGTAAACTACAGAGTTGAGCTTATAGAGATGTCCTAAAACCAAGCAACTAATTTAACATACCTCCAGAGTTCCCAAAAGCTGACCCAACATTCTTTTATTCCTATTAACCAAACTGGGATCCTCATTCTTTGGCAATACCCTTGGAACATGTTCCGCGGGGGGAATATCAGAAACCTGACATGGACAACCGGCCAAAGTTTAGATATACAACTTTAAACCAACAATCAACAGGAAGATACTACATTTCTCTTTACCACATTCGAAGTTCTTTGATTGCCATCTCTCTTAGACCATCCACTTTGGTGAGAATTGAAAAGGTTCCTATCACTCTGGACCACTGCACCGGTCCCATTCACACCTTCAATAGCTAAATCCTTTGCCTTTCCATCCTGCCCTGCATCACCATCTTCAGGCAACTCGCCATCATCCACCTTCATTCCCAAACACAGATTTAGTTAAAAACACATCATATCTTTCCCCTTGTGGGGAGAATGATGTACAGCAGGAGGGGCACGACAGAAATGGTTTCTTTTATCTCAACTAATATCACAATCGAATTCTGAAGCACCACCCCCACCCCCACCCCCACTTCTCAGCAATGATCGGAAAATAAATCCCAAAAAAACAAGAGAAGAAAACAATCGACTTAAAAATCAAAGAACCAGCAAGACACAACTAGATTCAAGAAATAAGTAACAACACCTTAACGACAGCGGATGAAAGCCGACGTTTTGCCGGAGGTTGATCTTCAGAATCAACCCTGTCTCCCTGAACAGTAAATTAAAAGTATCAATACAACTAAATCTAATACCGTGATATTAATCTTTCCAAAAATCAGCACTGAAATGAAGAAATTGGGAAAGAACCCTAAAAAGAGTGAAAAAGAGGGAATTCAGAAATACTAACAGAGCGAATGAAAGGTCTTTGGCGAACACCACCATTAGTACGAAGAGCAGGACCGGCCAAGGCACCTCTGCGAAGACCTCGAGGATCTCGAAGCCTCTCCGTAATCTACAAAATCAACAAACATAAGAAAAAATCGAACACGTTGATGTGAGATATTTGTGTAGAGAGAGAGAGAGAAAAAACCTCGCGCTGTTGGCGAAGAAGCTCATCGATCTCGCTGCGGAGCACTTCCTCCGTCTTCTCCACCGCCGTGCTCCCCATCGGCGTCAGCACCGCGCTGTTTATTGCCTTGCAAAAACCCTTGCTCTCTCACTCAAACCTTATTTGCTTACCCACCAGAAAACCCTTTTCTAAGCTAACCTTCTTTTTTTTTTCTTTCAATAATTATTTTGTTCTTTTATACTCTCCCATTTCTTGTATTCATTTAATTTTTCTAACAATAATCATTTATGAAGAAGTTAAATATCATAAAGTTTAGGAAAATCATTTCTCCATCATCCACGTTTTCAATGGCAAGAGAAGAAATATCAGTGTTTATTTTTTATATACTTACATTTTAGTATATAATACATATGATAAATGTTTATTTTTCTATAATAAAAAATTATAAAAATATATAAATATAAAATCACAGTATAATTTAAAAATTCGATAAATAATATTATGATTTGTAAATTATATTAAGATAATAAGTGAATTTTAAAATAGTTTAGAATGTTTTTTACATAAAAAGTATTATGGTTTGAAATAAGACTTTTGAATAATAATTCTATAATATTTAATAAATTTTTAGAAGGTATTATTCAATTGAAATTTAAAATATTAAAAACTTATTTTTTATTAAAAATCATATAAATTTCAATAAATGATTTTGGTAGTTAAATTATATTTTGTGTAATTTTTCTTCTATATGTATAAATATCATTCATTTCATCTAAATATATGAGTTTTTTTTTTGTTATGTTATATGAGTTTAGTTAAATTATATTATGTGTATCTTTATCCTTACATTTTTAAGTAAAATATAATATTTATATGTATATATTTAAATTGATAAACAAATGTCTTTTTAACTTAAATATTGCACTAATTTCCAAAGATTTTATTTATTCCTTCTTTTATGCTAACACATAACTCATTGCAAAGTTTGTTACTGCTAAGTATATGGTAATAGTGGTGGTTGAGAAATAATGCATTTCTTCATATTTTTAAACATTACCTCTCATTTTGAGGTGCTTTAACCAACTATAAGAACAATATTGTCTTTTTTACCACCTTGAATAAAAAAAAATTCACCGAGTTATTTTGTTCTTACTCCTATAATCTCTATAGTTTTTAGCACTTAATATATATATTTCACAATTATTTGAATTTGTCCTAAAAATGATAAAATACGTATAGTTCTCTTCTCAAATTTATATTAATTTATTTATGATAGTTTTTGGCTGAATTTACTTGTATTTTTCACTCAATAGAAAAATAATCATTCTATGATGTAGAAATGGATATTGTATTAAATTAAAGGCTATCATATGGTTTTGGATTAAATTTCTCTACCGAAACATATAATAACATTTTATTGAATGAAAATGTAAAAATATTTTTATGATCGGGACGAAGATATAAAAATAAAAATAAAGTAAATTTTTTTTTATAAAGACTCTATGTTACTCGATTCTAAAAAACGAATATATTACTGGATAGTCGAGAATACTGACATGATCGAATTGGTTAAGAAAGTCGAATGATTCTTTTAATCCAAACACAACCTGTAAACTCACAATTAATCATAAATAATTAGTTTAATTGTAAATAATGATTATGGCAATATTGGACTATCTATTGAACCCACGAGCAAACTCATGATAGATGAGACTCATCCAAAATGTATAAATACTAGAGAAAATGTAACATTAAAGATAGAAAAAATTATCAACTAACATACACATTATACTCTGACTGACTTGATTGTCATAATACATTTACAGGTTCTTCACTCATTCGACAAAAGTAAAAATTGATCAGAGGCCACCTGGAGACCGTGAAGACCGAAAGCAAAAGACAAAAAGAGTCAATATATAAAGAACACGACTGTATAAGAAGACTTTCATATTTTGTATTTTATATTCTCAATTTCGAATTAAGGGTGAAAAAATTATTTTAAATAAAAATAGTTATTTGTTAACTTGTAACGTTGCAAATCTCTCCGTGTTTAAAATAAGAAGTTGGTAAAATATTCAAAATTTGGATATGATAATGGATAAGAAGCATTCAATTCAAAGCCCTTCGTATTCAAGCTAGTCATATCTTTTTGCAACTTGACATTTTCACGATCACTCTTCTTATTATTATAACAGCATTTAGCTGCGCGATGGAAAAAATGGCTTTTTCTTCTTTCTTTTTTTTTCTAATTGGAGTCGAAAAAATTAAAATAATAGGACAAAAAAGTAGTGAATATTATTTATTTAAATATCATGCTAATATATATTTTCGCATTGTCCATGTGAAATCAAAGTTGACAAAGAAGTGGTGAAGAAATTGACAACTTTGAAACCAAAAACAGTGGTGAAATATTTGGTCGTAGAAGATATTTAGTTAGGTAGGTATCAGTGTGTTGTAACAGGTGCTGTGTATTATTTTATTATTTATTATATTATATAAAAGTAAAAGGAGTTTACATTAGGACCACTTTTCAGAATTTGTATAAAATGGAATGTACACTGCAAAATAAAAACTACAATAAATTATTATATTAATTTAGTTTTTAAATAATCTAATAATTACTTTGTTTAACTTATTAGATTCAAAAGTATATTTTAAAATACAATGTTTTTAATAAAATTTAAATTTAATTTAGTTTACTTAAATTATAATGTAATTCAATTTAAATTCTTCAAACGATTATATATTTTAATTTAATTATTTAAAAATAATTTTTAAAAATTAGTTTAATTCAATTTACGCATTCTTATCTACCTAGATTTATGGATTTAATCACATTTTTTTTTATTATATTTTATTAAACTATTTGAGACCTTATTTGACATATTTAAGAGGTCCCAATTTTCTCATATTTAAATGTGCATTTCATACCTATCTCTCTCAATAAAAAAAATAAACACAAAAGAATAAATAAATTAAGTCAATCATTTGGATATAGAATAAATTTGGATTAGATTTTTAAAATTTATAAACAAGAGTCCGGTCTAATACATAATCAATTCAAAGTTAATTCAATATTTTTTATTTTTCACACTCCAATCAAGATCTAATACTTTAATGTGATCTAATAACAAATAATTCATAATAATCATATAAATAAACACAAATATTAACACAAATATCAAAAATCACGTCATCATTCAATATTAATAGCACGAGTGTCGACACCAAAATCTCGCTCGAATGTTGAAATATCTTTTACATGTACCAGTTTACGAAAATAAAGAGTAATAAAATGAAAGGAGAACACGAAACTAAACTAGTAAAAAAAAGCACAAACTATTTTTTTTTAAATAGATAAAAAAAAGTAAGATAATTGTTCTTTTAGTTCCAACCTATTTGAGAAAAAAAAAACAGAAGAATGAAAAATTAAATACATTTTCTCAATTAAATGGAGACTAATTTAACTTAATTAATAAAATTGATTTAAATTTTAGATAAACATGTTTTATGCATTTGGAGGTTAGAAAAAAACAAAGAGATGGCACCAACTGCCACGTGGCATGCGAGGCTTTTTCCTTATGTTACACAAGTACAATGATTGGAATAAAATAAGGAACAAGGAATAGAAATGTGTTGTATTGCGTTGTGTGCAGTGCCGTCTAATGTGTTTTCGATTGGAAGAAGATAAAGGGTCAATGCGTTGTGCGTCAGAACACAATGGAAGCTCACCGGAACCCGTCGAAGCCGCGCCTTGAGCGGCGGAACGCCATGAAGAACATCGATTACCGGTTGAAGGAGGAAGAAGACACAGACACCGACACGGACATAGACATAGATACTTTGGATGAAAGGAGTTTCCGAGTCGAAGGAATCGACGGCGAATTTGACCGTATCTTTCGGAGCTTGGGCCTGTCCGGGCCCGAGGACTTTGCCATCCCAGCCGCGGCCTGGAAACAAGCCCAGGCCCACAAGGCCCGCAGCACCATGAACCTTCAACACGAACCGTCACAGAATAAAAAACAGAGTGAGGGGGGAATAAACGGCGTCAGGCCTCCCGTTTTGGAACCGACGCAGGTTGCCTCTACTTGGAGCTCCCAACAACCTACGGAGAGGGACCCACTTTCTGATTCCGTGTCACGTGATGATGACAGTGATGTTGGTGTTGAAGCTGAAATTGAAAAGGTTTCTGGTTCGGTCGGGAATGAGACCTTTGATGTTCATAATCTGTCGCCGAATGTGAACGGTTATTTCGGGTCATGGCAAAAGGGCGAGATCTTGGGAAAGGGCTCTTTTGGAACTGTTTATGAAGGCTTCACCGAGTCAGTACACTACACCACACTACTCTTCATTCTCTTTCTTTCAGCTTGCATGCATAGAGATTATTCATTTGATTTTACTGTATCTTAGTTTTCTACAATTAGAAACACCATCTGGGTAGCTTTATGGAAATTTACACGAATTTTTTATTTGGGATTTAATGCAGTCATCTTGTTTAAGATTATTTGGTTCAGAAGTCTTTTTTTTTTTTTGGGTCAGACACTTGTTTTGAAAAAAAGAGAACATTAACGAATCGTATCTTTAATATTCTAAAAACACACTAAAAGTTAAACTTAAGAAAGAATTCTTCTAAAAAAAACAAATCAACATTTGCTAATGTATAACACTGTTTTGATTTTTCTTAAAACATATTTAAAATGTAACTTGCTAATATAATTCTTCTAAAACACAAGAATGTAATCATGATATCCAAAAAATGTGTACTATTTTGATAATAATAATCTCCAAACTAGAATGAGTGCCCAACAACCTATTTAGAAAAGTTTTGATTCTATCATAAATGCAGTGCTGAATTCAACTTTACAAAATCAACATCTAAATAGTTACCTAAATATTCTAATAAATACATTTGCTATGTATCTAGTTGATGTAAAATTTCACAATTTTTGTACTGTGCTGTTGAGGCATATGCAAATAGACCATTTAGTTATATCCATTTCCATGTGCTTTTGTTTTCACTGAAGTAACAGATACATTTTCTTTTCCTTGCAGTGATGGGAACTTTTTTGCTGTAAAGGAGGTGTCTTTACTGGATGACGATAGCCAGGGCAAACAGAGCATTTTCCAGCTTCAGCAGGTGAGAGGATTTAGTCTTCCCCTTCTCATCAAACAAACTTCATGGCATAATCTAATTTTTTGTCAAACCATGCACACATTCCTCATTTGTTTGTTCCATCTTAAACATAAGCATTTGATAATATGAGTATTTTTGTCTTCCAGGAAATATCTCTTTTGAGTCAGTTCCGACACGACAACATAGTTCGATATCTTGGCACTGACAAGGTATGCTGCTTTCCAATTTTATTAGAATTTGTGTGGGTTATGTTACTCGGTCTGCACATTCAACTTAAGCGGCTTGTTTATCCAAATACCCCTATTACAAAAGGTTTACGCGAGAAAAAAATAAGGGCAATGGGAATAGATGTATTTGATGTAGTTCCAAGAAGTTAAGAGTTATTATGTTAGTGAAGTTAGTTAAAGAATAAGAGAGGTTTGTAAAAATAATGTTCTTCTTCCTTAAGTTTTCTGATCCAGTTTCTATAATTAGCTGTGTCTCAAGTGTTTGGTGGTGCTCATTGAATTATTTTTGTTACTTAGGAGTAAATTGAGTTCAATTGTTTTCTCCTCTTCTTTTATTTGTTATCTGTATTTACGTCTTACTATTTCTCAGGATAATGATAAGCTGTATATCTTCCTTGAACTTGTAACAAAAGGATCATTAGCAAGTCTCTATCAAAAGTATCGATTAAGGGACTCTCAAGTGTCTGCATACACAAGACAGATTTTGAGTGGCTTGAAGTATCTTCATGATCGTAATGTGGTTCACAGGTAACATGAGTGAAATTTCTATCTTGATGCAGCCTAATGATTGTGCCTATAATAAGTGCAATATTTTTTAAGCCGATTTCCACTTTATATGACTATTGAAATCACCGAATAGTCAAAGTTGGATGCAGTGGTTGGAAATTGATGACCGAAGTATCTCAAATTTACATGGATTTCTGCATTCTAACTTTTACTTCATCGAAAATTTTAAATTTTAAGGGACATCAAGTGTGCCAATATATTGGTTGATGCAAATGGGTCCGTCAAGCTTGCAGATTTTGGATTGGCGAAGGTACATTTCTTCAGCAAAATAAACTTTCTCGAGTCAGCATCTTATCACAGCAAATTCCAATGCTAACAACCACTTGCAATTACATGGTTCTTTTTTTCCTTTGCAGGCAACCAAGTTGAATGATGTTAAATCAAGTAAAGGCTCTCCTTACTGGATGGCCCCAGAGGTTTGTCTCTCTCCATGTTCAACTAATTCCTTTAATTGGATGAACTGGAAGTAGATGGATCATATGTCTGTCTTATTCAGTTTAGCACACACAACAATTTCTCACTTGCTTCAATGACAATTATCAATCAAGTGAATGATTTTATACATAAACATGCTTCCATTCCACTGAGTTTTTCTTATACCTTACTGCAGAATCACCATTTTCAATATTTGTAATTTCTTTGAATTGTTGGTTCATAGGTTGTTAACTTGAGGAACCGTGGATATGGGTTAGCAGCTGATATATGGAGCTTAGGATGTACAGTACTGGAGATGTTGACGCGCCAACCTCCTTACTCTCATTTGGAAGGAGTATGTCTAACATTTTACAGTTTTTACTATCACATTTCTCTACATTTTTCTATATTCATTCATTCATTACCAAGACTGAATTTTCCCTGTGACCATTTCTTGTCCAAATTATCTCATAGGATTTCACCTTAACAGACAATTAATAAAGACTGTATTATACTACATACCTTTAAAATTAAAGAAACAATGCTAAATACCTCTTTGTTTACATTTTTTACTACAGATGCAAGCGATATTTCGAATTGGCAGTGGTCAACCTCCACCTGTTGCAGAATCTTTGTCAACAGATGCTCGAGATTTCATTCTTAAATGCTTACAAGTTAACCCTAACAAACGGCCAACTGCTGCGCGGCTATTGGATCATCCATTTGTAAAGAGAACACTTCTGTCTCCCATTAGTCCAATTTCTCCAAGTATTAATCTTTTACTGTCTTGAGAGGTTCTCAATCACCTCTTAAGTATGTCAATTCCATCTGTTATTTTTTGTTGTTTATCTTAGCAGTGAGCTCAGGTTTAGACTGGTGCGCTACACAGGACAAGGTCAGTAGTTTTGCTGATATATCCCTGTGTTGGACATTACAGTCTAAACCATATCTGGTTATAATCACCTACCTTAGACTACCATGGTGGTCCCTGGTGACGGGTTTTGTGAATAGAGATGTGAAATTGAGAAAAATGAGACACATTAGACACACACTACAAGAAAATCACTAAATAGAAACCAATTCTAGAGACAAAAAATAATTAGTCACTGTATTAACTAAATTATATCTTATTTTAGAGACTAAAATTTTATTGCTATCTAAAGCAATTTCTATTATTTTTAAAATTTATAAATTAGTTTCTAAATATAGTGATTAATTATTTTTATCTCTATAATTGGTTTCTATTTAGTGATTTTTTTTGTAGTAGAGAGAGATCTATATGTGGGGTTGAGTTCTTAGTTTTCTGGTGACCTTTCTTTTTCCTTCAGCTTAGCCTTTTGAAATTCTTTTTGTCAAGCATTACTTGTTGATTAGAGCAATGGTTGGTAGTACTTGTATTGTAGCCATAGGCATGGTCCTTTCACATGTGTGAATAGTTTGGTAAGAAAGGGAAGTAGCTACCTACAAAGCAACTATTTAGTATTGAGTTTTTGGTATCAAAACATGTATAAAAGGAAAAGTAGTATCTCCTTCGTTTCTTTTATCACTATCCCAATCTCCATCACTTTAACATAATTGCTAAATTTTACTTTTGAACATTGAATTTTGGGCACCTATTTTTTGTTAACACCTCACTAATATCTGTGATGGGATTTTACACTTCTAAAGTGAGATGTAGTTGAAAGGATAAACTGCAGTAATAATTGTTGATTACAAAATTAACAATTTAAAATTCAGTTATGGTGGAGATTAGTTTGATTATTGAGTCTGTAATTTGAAAATTCAAACCAATCGAATAAAAAGTATTTGGTTCATATTTTATTTCCTTTTAAATCAAATCTAAACTAACCTATAAATACTCCTAATACCCAATATTTTTTCTTCTTTGTATCACATTATATATATTTTTAATTTTATAGTGTTTCAAATCAAGCTTTTTATTTCATATTCTCTACAACTTGTGCATATATGTTTTAGCCTATGCATATTTACATAATTGAAATCAATTCAAATACATCTAACAATGTAATTTGAATGTGGAATACAGGGTGCAAGATAAGAACATACTGGTCCTCTTAACCTTTTATATATTTTAAAATATTATGTGTGCCAAACTCTTGGAACTTTCCTTCTGGCAGCCCTTAATATTAGAAATCATTTAATAAGAATTGGTTGATATAGTTTCTAGTTTCAATCCAAATGCTGTTTCTCCTTAGTTTCCTGGAATGGTTGCAGCAAGTGGTTAGTGAACACATTCTCCTTATTCATCTAGAAACCCCCTTTCTTATTCCCCCACCCTCACTTTTTAATACACTTTACCATTATTAAATTCTGTTTAAATAAACTCTTTTTCAGCTTTTTTGGAAAGAGCTTTCATTAAAAATTGAATAAGTTTTATAATTAATTTTTTAATTTCTTCAATTTATATTATATGCAATAAACAATTTAAAATTCATCAATTCAAATAAAATTTCAAATTTTTAAAAATTAATTTATTATAAATAGGTTGTTAATTTGAAGAGTCGTGGATATGGAGTAGCAGCTGATAAATGGAGTTTAGGATGTACAATATTAAAGATATTAATACGACAACCTTTTTACTCTGTACATGGAATTGACAAGGATAATTTTCACTTGTTCCCGAGTCCCTATCAGCACATGTCCCAGATTTCATTCTTAAATGCTTACAAGTTAACTCAAACAAATTCCCAACTGCTCAACTATTGGAGCATCCATTTATAAATACATTCTCCAAACCAACAAAATATTGAATTTTTTTAGACTGAACACCAATATTTATTGAGTAATGCTATTATTTTACAATGGTTTGTTTTAGATAAATATAGGCAGTTTCTTCCTGCACCCCTACATTTTTCTTCATGCACCCCACAATGTAATGCAAAGACAAAAATATTCCTACTATTTTTAAAAAATCCCAAAATACACATAAGACCCACACTACTCTTTCTTCTTCCGGACAATGCAATTCGGTAATTTATGGAATGGGAAATCCGCATTTATTTTTTTTGCATTCCAAATTGGAAAATCCATAAATATTCTGGATTGGTGAATCCGATAATCTTTCGGATCCATCAATCCGTAACAAAAATTAGACTTCCGGATTCAGCAATCCAGAAATCAACAAGTTACTTTTGAAACACCCCTTTATTTGAAAAAGAACACGAATCACTTTTGGATTGATGAATCCGTAGCACGCTCCCGAATCCCGATATCCGGTAACCTAAAAATATCTAGTTTTTTCAAATTAAAGGTGAAGGTCAGTTTTGGGATTTACAAAATTGTGGGGTGCAGGAAGAAAAACGTAGGGGTACAGGAAGAAGAAGCCTCAAATATAACAGACCATGATTTCGGGCTTGGAAGACCTCAGAAAACAGGCTCATTTCAACAAAGGCAAATTCTTCCTGCACCACATCAATTCTATCATACACCCAATCTGATATTAAAAATGACAAATACCTCTAAAAAACAACGAAAATAATCTTAGCTAAAAAGAGAGTGTGGTTTTTCTAGAAATATTTTGGATTTAAATTTCCAAAACACATTTATGAATTTCAGAAATTCTTATTTGAAATACATTTTCAATTTTGTATTCCAGATTTTTTTAACTGAAATGTATTTTTAAATTTTGAATTATATTTATTATTTCAGATTTTCAAATCCAAAATAAGGATAATTTTAAAATTTATTTTGGAGAACGCACAGAATGGAAGAAGGCTTTACCAACAGTTGGATCTCTAACTGTTATCTATCATAATCATGGTCCTACCCCCAAACTGGAAAACCACAACCAGAACACTCCATGTTGGTAAGATTGCTGGAGAAAAGGCTGAAAGTGACACAAAATTTGACAACCAGAGATCAATGGAACAAGAAATTTCTAGGAAAGAGGTATTGGGTGTGAAAAGGCCTATGATATCAGCATAATCAAATGGCTGATATTGATGATTTGTAGCAGTACATCGTATTCTCCATCCTGAAACTTACAGAAAGACGTACAGGGGAAAAAATTACAGAATTAAATGACAAACATGATTTAAACCTTAACTTTATAAGACTAGTCGCCATAGAAGTTTTTGTACAAAAGGGGTCAAATCGTCTATGTCTGAATACCACACTAAAGAATTAAATTTGCAAGGCGAAGTGACATGTGAACACTACCTAAAATTAATGAAGTCTCGTTTTTTTCTCAATATCTACCTCTCCACATGCAATGCCCCCCTACACTCAACTGAGACAGCAGCTGCAGTTTCTGATAGATCCCTCCTCATCTCTGAAATTTTGGACCCCACATGTTCTTTAAACTTCGAGACTGAATCAACCAACTGAAAGAGTTCGCCGACACGCATTTGAATTTCTTCTTCACTTTGTTTAATCGCTTCCTGCAACTTCAATTGGGATGTCTTGACAAAAATGAAGTTCATTAGGTAGAATATCGTCACATAAATCACACGTCAGTAAAGAAAGGAAAAACACACTTTTGTCTACATTCAAATTTCAAAATGACTTCTGTTTGTAATTTTGCTGATTTAGCAAAAATAGGGTACATAATTTGCTTGGATTATTTCCTATTTCTGGGCCTGTGGTAGTTTGTTTGGCTTGATATCCCTAGAGTCATCTAGAACAATTACATACACATGCCAAAGCTAAATCTCAAAATGAATGGATTATTGGATTCAATAGTATGCAAGCTAAGAGCAGAGTTCCCCTCTTAAGGAAAAGTACTTCCACAAAGATCGTCAACACCATCTAAACCCTCCTCATTGAGACATAACAACAACAACAGGCAAATTCTCCATATCTTGAACAATTCTTGGCATTTCAAATTCAATATATTAGAGAAGTAAATTACAAAAAGGATTACCTTGAGAACCTCCGCTGCCTCTCTTTCCATAATATCGATTTCATGATCTGCTAACTGGATATCCTCCAACATTTTTTTAGCTTCAGCAGAACATCCGCTGGTGTATTCCTGTGTTTCCTTCTTTTTCATGTTTAGTTGAGTTTCCATCTGATAGATGAATCACAAGCAGCAGAAATGGAAGTCAAAGAGAAGTCATTACTAGGAAAGATTACTCGTCTGTCCAATACTAAGGAAAATCCAACAGAGTGTAACGGAACTTTCTAACAGGAAGTGAGTTGAAGTGTATATGAATATTTGATCTGTATTTTTAACACAAGTGTAATGGAAATCGAAAGAATTCCCTCATTAAAACCAAAAAATATACACTGGACCAGTCTTGATCTTAAATAGCGAAGTGAGAAACATCTAGTCATGCTTAAGTCATAGTGCACTGCTAGTATGACAGGTGATTTGAATTCAAAAAGATGAAAAAAGCATTGTTACTGATTGCTACCTACAAAAGGGTAAAACATATATACTCGGGCTGTGCAAGTTCAAAATTTGAGAACGCAGGCATCAATGCAAGGCATTGCTAACATTTTAACTTTCTAGTAAAAGTGTTACTCTCTTCGTACATCAAGTTTGCTACTATCTAGGCCCGGCCAATCATCTACCAAATCAAATTCTCAATCCACTATTCCAGTCATCAAACAAATTTGAAATGAAAACTAGTTCCCTGTGCAGTAGCAGATTATACAGACCAAGTGACACGACAATGCACTTACTTCATCAACGCGCAACTGCACTGCGGCTAGCTGATTTCTTTTCCCTTCAAGCCTCGCAGCATTTTCACCGGACTTCTTCTGATAAGAAATGCACTCTTCCAGTTTTTCCATAGAACCTTTTTTTATTTCATCAGCAAAGGATCTAAGCGCAGGCTTCAGCATGATTTTGTGATCAATGCCCATTATCTCAGCAGGAGTAGTACCCTTGTCATTCAAGACATACTGAATTCCATTCCCAATCTTCAACCTACAACCGCTCAATCAGTAGCATTGACATGAGAATAAAAATTAATTCAAGACTCAACACAGTATCCATTAGCTAGCATCATCAAACACAATTTACTTCATAGTAATTATAACATGACAGTGAATAATGAAAATGGTGATAAAAATGTGACCTCCTAAGGGCTTGGTTGCAGTCCAGAGCGAGGGCTTCTAGGTCGTTGATCTTGTGCGAGATAGTGGTGTCGATATCCCACGCCTTCTCTTCCCACGCATTCCTCGCAAGCTCAGCCTCCGCAGTGTCCCTCTCCACCGCCTGTAACTCTCTCTTCATCCTCTCCACGTCCCTCGCATTGAATGTCTGCGCCTCCACGCGCCTCTTCAGCTCCTCGTTCTCCTCGCAGATCGTCTCCCTCTCCGCCTCTATCGCCTCCAACTGCTTCTCCTTCTCCTCCAAAACCCTCTCCGCCTGCTCGATCAGCGACGACAGCTCTCCGATCATCTTGTTGAACTTATTCATGTCGTTCTCCAGAATCGCCTTGTCCTTCTCCAGCGCCTCCTTCGGCGAGGGCGCGGTCCGGAGCCGCTCCAGCTCAGCATTCAGCTTCGCGACGCCGCGCCGAGCCTCGTCGAGGCGTTCCTGCGCCGCGGCAGTCTGCTGTTGGATCTTCTCCTTGATGCTGCAGTCGAGTTCCTCGACGGCGTCGTCGTCGCCGCGGATGTAGAGCATGTAGCTGTTGACAGTGTATTGGTAGATGGCGTTGTGCTGTTTGGGGGAAGAAGATATGTGGGAGTGGAATTTGGCGATCTGGATGAGCCAATGAATGAGAGCGAGAAGGGTTGGCCATTGGTGAGGCGCGGCAGGGGAACGGAGAATTGATTTGTTGAGTTTGAAAGGGTAATTGAGGCGTTTGAGGAGGAAAGGGAGATCGTCTTCGAGTTTGGAGAAGGGGAAATCGAGGAGGGAGAGGAGGAATTTTAGGGTTTCGAGGATGTCTTTGGCGGAGGGGAAGGTTGTTTTGAAGGTGATTGGGAAGTTGTGGGAGGAGAGGAAGGAGTTGATGGTGGAAACCACCGATTGCTGGAACTGCCGGTCTTTGTAGGAGTCGAGGGTGGGGCGTCCGCCGACGCCGACGGATGAGGGGCGGCTGCTGACGTCGGAGTCGCGGGAGGGGTACTGGCGGTGGTGGAAGTCGACCGGAGTTGGTGGCGGCGGAGGAATGAAGGAGTCCTTGGGTTGGCGACGGGCGGTGGGCCTCATGGTCTCAGAATTGATTGAAATTTGAATTTTTGTTATCTTATGTGCGCGGGTGTATTTTGAGAGTGTGTATGTGGCTTCTGCTTCAACGATGGAGTTCGATTTATTCGGATTTCCCGCTCTTAATCACTCTACTATGGTTTATTGCACCAACATAAAATTTAAAATCTAATAATATTTTTCACTTCATGTTGTGGTTATTATATATTTCAGATTAAAATATATAGAATATCATTTTCTTGTTTTGTTTAACTTTTTAGATTACTATATATAATAAGTTATGAGTTTCGATTTTCATGTGGTGAATAATATGTTGTAAATGAAGTTGATGATCATTAAGGATAAAATTGATACTAGAAAATCATTTATCATTTAGGTTGTCTAGACAAGTTTTGAGATCTGAAAATGACATATTAGTTTTGAACTTGAATATCCAAAATTTTGTGATTTAATTTATAAATATGAATATTAGGAAGATAATTTTTTTTAACTCATTAAAGATAAAACGGATATTCAATATCAGTATAAATTCTAATTGATATAGTGCAGGAAGAATGAACCTTACTATATGTTTCGCAGCCCAACTGTATAATAATAATCTTTACATTTCTTTCACATACCTATAATTGTGTTGAGATACTTTGTTTCATTAAAATTTTCATAGCGTTCGATAAATAAATATGATGTGTATATTTAATTGTTACATTACAAGATTTCAAATTCATATTTAATTTAATTTTATAAGTATTGAATATGATTTTTTAAATGAAATGTAAACATAACAAACAAACAAAATAGAGGAAAAAATACTGCATTTCCTATTTTTCATTTACATAATAATCACATAATTGATAATATTTCAGATAAGTAAATTGTCGAATATAATCGACAAAAAAATCATATCTATTACAAAAGTAATCCAATAAAGAATATTTTAGATTGTTAACATAAAGTTGTACAACTGTAACAATATTATTACTCTTAAAATTAAATGGTTTATTTTATTTAGTTAACACTAAAATGCAACTTCGATTGTATATTAACTTTTAAAGTTGCTCAAAAGTCTAGATCAAAACTAATTTATATGATTCTTATAATGATGTGAAATTATATTAACAGACGACAATAGACTATTCATCATTGAGACTATGATGTAAAACTATATTAGACGACAATGTAAAAATAGAATATAAATGAGAAGAAATAGTATTTTTCATGGTATATCAATGTGTTAAGTACACAATATTCATTTGTACACTAAAGTAATATATACAAATTGAAATGCTACAAACGGATAGACAAGAAAGCTTACACGGACAAAAATGTTATTTCTTCAAACACATCAAACTCCCTTCTTGGAGGAGAGAATGAAGAAGACTCAGTTTGCATGCCCCTATAAAGAGGCAGGAAAAAATAATTAAATAAGGTTAAAAAAATGTAAATACTGTTAAGGTTGTTTTCTGAAACCCTACTACAGAGGCTAAATATCCCTTTTCCTCCAAATTCCGGTGGGAACCCCATAACATACTGGAGCTGCCCCTGTCAAGAAAGGAAGAGTGCAAACTTCCCGTGCCTGACCCATGAAAGCTCCAATTTTGCGTCGGTGACCACAGTTCTTAGGTGACTCGTTCTCGGCCAACTGTAATTTCTTCCGCGGAGCCCTCTTCTTTGGTCTACCCTTGCGGGGCTTCAAGTTCATGGCCTCAAATTCTTCGGACAGTAAATTGCATTGACAGCATTCCGAGGACATATCTGATCTTTCTTTCAACCATGCATCGAACATTGCCTTACCAAATCGATCGATATCCTTGTCTGTCACTTCCCATAGATTGCCAACGATTGCTGGAGAACCAGCCAGCAGATATGAGAGGGGAACGCCTTGGGGTGCATATTGACCAGGTAAGTTCAATGAACCACTAGAGCACCCCATCAGAAGCGTAGCACCACAATTGTCTAGTTTCTGAATCTCATGCCTAGGAATGTACTGTGCTCCTGTAAAAACACGTTTAGTCAGTATTATAAATATAGGAGCCAAAGGGAATTACACATTATTTGTCAGACATATAATAAGTGTTATGCAAAACATATTACCACTTCCATGCCCAAAATATATGAAAAGGTCGTGACTTTCCAATGCTGAAGCCAATTCTTTGATGGTGGGTCTCGAACCAGCCTTTCCCTGTAAATAACAAAAGATAAAAGAAAACATACTTATTAAGTAGGACTAATAGATAAAACAATTAGCAGGGATATAAAAAAATCTGAGTACTATATTACCTCCAGGTTTTGATCTCTAAAATAATCCTCAAACACACTTTGAGTGTGACGGAGATCACCATCTGGATTTAATAAATAAAAAGCATCCAGCGGATCTATCAAAGGAAAGGGCACTAAATTCCTTCCTACTAGCTCCTCATTGTCGCTGCCTTTATGAAGAACAGCAGAAATGCTGCTCAAAGAAGGCATGCGATAAACCTCCTGGTTCCGTAAAACAGGCAAGTTTTCCCAAGGAAGCATCTGTCGCAGTAGTAGTTATTGAAGTCAATAGTAAAAATAAACAGGTAAAACCAAGAATACATACATAGTTCAGTTTTGAAAAGCAAAGCATGAGTTTATTTCCTTGCAGCTAAATTTCACTTGGCAGATGTGTAAAGGACTGTCAAATAAGAAATTACAAAATTGAAAATAAACAATTTGGTCATGTCTGTTGAAAATATTGCCACTTCAAATGTAAATTATAAGCACATAAAATGTCAGTTAATAAAATCTGAAAGAAATAAAAACCAACAGTCAATTCTTCATAAGAGTAGAAATGAATTTAAAACCATATAAGCATTTTATTAATTTGATGTACCATCGAACATAAAAGAGTAGACCTTAATGCTTAAAATTAATTCATAACTACATAGTAAGTGAGTCAGAAATAATTCACTTACCTGCACCTCATAGTCCAACACAAGAATTATAGGTTCTCTGTTCACAGCGCCATCCACTTCCAGCACATTTAATGCATCGCTTAACAATTCAAAAGCAACCTCCGACGACATTCCAAATCCATTGGCGGCATTTAACAATATCCCCTTCCTTGCTTCATCACAATATCCTACTTTAGCAATGTAGCAGCCTTTCTTTGAGCATAGTTGTGAATCCAATGTTTTCCCATCACAAACATATTTAGAACCTCCAAGAATAATTTTAAGGAGGCCCTCATTAACATCCAATTTGCATTTAGATCTTAAATCATTCACAAGATTCTTAAGCACCAACTCATAATTTTTGCAGTTCAACAATTCTCCAAGAAGCAGACATTTCCATGAACCAAACCACGACTCTTCAAGATTCCTAGTTAGATATGACAATAACACAAGATGAGAAAACATTTCATTTCTTAAAAATTTAAAACTACCACTACCCAAGACAATGATACCAATCTTTTAAAGTTTGAGTTCATTAATAAAGAATGGATAAAACATTGCATTGAGTACACACACTGTTCAACTACAGAATGCGCAGTGTACATTCTTAAATCAACTTATGAAATTACAAGAGGTAGAGCACGCACCTGAGTAATTTATCAAGACGGTGATCAAGGTTCTTTCTCCACTTCCACCATAACATCCTATTCTGTGTTGTATCTTCAGAAGGAGATCTTGATGACAAGTAGTTTTCTTCTAAAATTGTTTTGAATGCTGGAGCCACATCATCAACAACTGTAAAACCCCAAGGGCAATGCCATTTTTCACTATGTTCTTCACAGTTCAAAAATGTGCCCGAACCAGTACTCGGATCACCCTCATCTGAAGAATGTGATGAAAAGTTTAAAATTACTTGTTAAGTTCAAATGGTTAAGCTTAACACTTACATCATAGTTGTACATCTGTGCTTACAGGAGTTAAATACCTTGTAAAATAGAATCAAGTGGCAGTAACATTACAACAGGTTCGTTCTTAAAGCTCAGTCTTGACACCAGCATCCACGCTTGAACACATGTGGGATAAGGCAACAATTCCTGTAGTAAACTAATATAATCATGTCCAAGCAAACTTATACTGATGATAGTTGTCGATGGAAGTCCGGATAAAAACTTCTTCACATACTCTGCAAGATCTACAGTGGTATCAGGCACAAGCCTGCAACAGGAAGGAACACAGACATTGAGATCATTGCTTCAAGTTACATGACAAAGACATTGAGATCATTAGCTTGCTTTATAACGCAAAACGAAGAACTGCTACCTGAGTAAGTCAGATGTGCACTCCCTGGTGCTAGAAGATCCCGTAACATATAAACCCTGAAATTGTACTTATATTATTTACATTAAATGGACTGTGCTTGAAAAGGCACAATACAGCATTCAACAAGCAAGAAATATTCTACACCTTTGAGTTGTACGGACAATCAGCATTTATGTATGCGTGCGAAGTGTGCATAATTTGTTGGGTCAAATGCATGATTAGGGTTTATATATATGGATGAGCATTGCGTTAAATCTCACTTTTAGAGGCCTGTGGAAAAGAATTTGCTCTTCAAAAATTACTTCACTAGTCACGAGGCTTATTTTAAAATGCCATTTACTTGTGAAAGGATGATTTTGAATTACAACGTTGTCAAACTATCCTAAACCTATAAATTTCCTCTTCTGCTAAAGCACAAATGTAGGGATGTCATTGTTGACCAATAGAAATCAATCTTTAGGTCACTAACAGCTCAGATTTCCCAAACATTAAAGAGTTCTCATTCTAAAACTATTAGTTGATCATGTAATTCATCCTATAAAATTGAAGTTAAAGGCTACTTAGTTTGTGTTTGGCTCTGCACCAATACCCCAAAACATGAATGAAAAATGTGAAATCAGAGGCTAGTCCCTTATAACTTCTCCGTTTACATGGGTAACAGACGAGTATTTTCTCATGCACAACATGTTACCAGAATAGGCTACTGGACAATGAAATAAAATAAAAAGTCATATAGCTACTAATGTATGGCAAAAAATGTCTGATAATGAGTGCAAATTCAGGATTTCTCAATTGATAAACCAAAAATCAGTGCTTCTATTCAGAAGTCAATGTTCATAATGCATAGATAAAAACTCCTTATATTCATAAACAAGATATGCCTACAACATCATTCACGGGTGTTACCTTGCATCTCCCAGTTTGAGGTGATAGAAATTGATAAGTAAGATGAGTAATTGAAGCTTGGTGGAAATATGAAGACCAATCATTTTCACCCAAAACTCTGCTAAAAGACAACAGAGAAAATTGTTCGCTGATGGAAGAAACTACACACATCACAGCAAGTAATTTTGACACCTGTCAGAGAGTATCATCAGCACACTAAGGACATAAACCTGCCCAATTGGTAGTAGGAAAGTAACAAATGAAGAGATCAAAAGGCTAAGAGTCAGGATTAAGAAACTCTAAAAGCATTTGCAATCCAGAATACACTGCAAGTGCTTTACAGAAAATAAAGCATATCCTGATATGTTATATCAAATTTTTAATGTTCTCGAAAATTGCACTTAAGTTTCAATTATCAACATGAAAATGAATAAACAATAAAGTATAGTAAATATGGAATGTGGTTTTCAGCCACCATAGATGTAAACAGTGTAAAACGGAAGAGATGTCAAGAACTCCAAGGGGTTCAACTTTATTTCATGTTTCAAAAACTGTCATGACAAGTAATCTGGAATACTATGAATCTACAACCAAGTAAATGATAAAGTGTTCACGATCATGAAACTGTAGCAAATAATCAATTAAGTGAAAATTGACGCTTAACAATAACAGGAAGATAAAGATGTATGACCTTTTGAAAGATTACAGGAATCTCGCGAGAAAGTACAAAGGCTACCATCAACCAAGAAGCCAGGTCTTCAAACTTTACGGAAGACATATTGCAGAAAATGTTCCTGTAAGGAAAAACCAGTGTCAGAATTTAAAAAATAGCCTCTTCCGTGACAATGTTTCAAGAGCACCACCATGATATTCAATCGAGAATATTAGGAAAATGGAACATTTTCTAATACAATACTCGGGCAAGTTATTAATCAAAATGTAATTCATTTATTTTCATTCAACTCTAGATTTTAATAGAGGATCTCTTCTAGGGCACAATATCTCTTACGGTGAATAAGCAGCAAAAAGCAGATTTTAATTAATAATGTTCCATGAAATACCTCAGACAACAATTTCAACTGAAGGAAGCTTATTAATTAAAATTTCCTTACTGATCTAATGGGTACTCTTTTTAAGCAGGAACATTGATTCTGATGTCACATATGAACAACACAAATATTTTAGGAAAGCACATAAAAAAGGCGTGATAATTGTCAGCTAGCCAGTCACAACTACATCAAGGAACACAATGACAAGGCACATTTTGGACATGAATATGCACATATAAATTTGTTTTTTCATTAAAAAAATTAGGAAACTACACGTATGAATCAAACTAGTTGGTATAAATACCTTGCAAGCTTGGAATGATAGCTCTTCAAAGAATACCAGCATATGTCATGTACTATTTCTGCTCGTTCAATAGTAAATACATCTCCAGGGATCTCCCTTGCAACCAAATGATTAAAATATTCTAGAGGAATAGATGAAAGCCCATGGTAGAATGAGTTTCTGCTGACAAGAACCGATATGCTTCTCAGAAGAAATTTATGCGTTTCATCAATTTGGCCAGGATACTCCAAGCATTTCACTGTAAAGAAACATATTATGAAATTAGAGAAACACACAACTTTATCCAAAAAATAAATAAATAGCCCTAATCATGCAAGCAAGAAAGAGTCACATAATATAAAGCAAGTTACTAGCCAACTTTTGACTGCAAAGTGCCTGTAGACAATTATCCACAAATCTAGTAGCAAGCAAGTTAGTGCGGAATCCAATGCACTGTTGAAAAAAAAAAAACTTTATCCCAAATTTTCCACTGATAAATAAATATAATTGTCTTACATTTCATCTCATTTTCAAAGGATGCAAATAAACACTTCTTGAACTGGTAACTTCAATAATATGTTAAAAAAATGGATTTTCCAAATTTGGGGAAGGAAATTCTCAAGTTTACCTTACTCGGAAAATGCCATGTAAAATAGTTTGAAAATAAAATGAGAAGGACCATAAGTAGATGTCAACTGAATAAAGAGCATAAATATGAAAGGACACTCGTACCTACTCGGCTGAGTAGCTTCATTGAAAGTTGCCTCCGGACAAACTCCCATTTAAGATCAATAAAATCATTTAGTAAACCAGATTTTACAACTTCAGATGGAAGACAGTACCAACACCTCATTTTCGAGAAAACACAAGTAGTTGCACACCTTGAATTAAAGGAACAACCTATCTTGCTCAAAACAGTCCCATCTTTACTAAGCATGTCAGATGAATCAGAAACATGATTCCCCTGTAGAGTTTCACGTACTTCTGACTTCCTGTAAATGCTTGTAGCTTCGCTTTGAGAAGATCGATATCTAGAACGAGTTATCCTTGAGTTGTTCTCAACCACTAAGTTCGGTTCCTTTGGTAAAATCTTGGTTGCATTTTTAGTCTTTCTATTTTGTTTTGCCCCAGTGTCAATTTCTCGCCCTGCTTTCACAGATTTATTTACATTTTCGCCTGCTTCGTTCATTATAAAGCAAGTACAAGTCTTACCAGAAGCATCTGTTGCGCTTTCATCATTGTTGTCTTCAGGACAACTAAGAGGATTTTTCCACTCAGAAAGATTTAGTTTGTCAAGAGCTGACATATACCATTTTTTTGCAGTCTCTTTAGAAATAACCCCGTCACAAGTGTCAAATTTACTTTGAAACAAATCTCCAAGATACTCATACAGAGTAATTTCAAGCTTCAATTTACACTTTGAGCAACAAAATGGTTTGCTGCTTTCCTTTAAAATCTGTTCAGCATTTCGAAGTTCCTTTTCTGCTAAATCCCAATGTCTTTTCTTAACATATAGTTTTCCTAGTAAAACACACCACAGAAATTACAAATCAATTTCATACCAACCAATGAACGGAAGCTTAGCAATCCAAGCAGAGAAAAAAACGTACAAGCAATTTTTATACCTAAAGAGGAAGAGAAAGCAACTGTAAAGAAAGGGAGATTTAGAGAACAGGATATGGTTTTGCCCCACTTGAGATGGGATTCAGCATGAGCTCCATCTCCAATCATTTCATGGATGATTCCTACCTGCAAGTGCAAATGTTGTTGAAATAAGATGCATTACAGGCCTTATCTGACTATATTTACTTTCATATATGAGGACTAAGAGATAGAATCAAACCTGAAGTGTGCTCTCAAGATAATATTGCATAACTTTCCATGCACTGAGATAACTGTCTTTCAAGTCCCATGATATAGAATCAAATAGCAAAATTTCCATCGCAACTGATAAGTTTAGTCCAATATTCTTTGAGGAATCAACTATTACATTGTGCTCTTCATTCTGCTGCTGAACATTATGTGTAAATTTCCTTTGGAAGAGCTGGGAAAATAATCTATGAGCTTCTTTTGCAGAGGAAAGAGCCTAATACATTTGAAAAAAAAAATGGTAAGTTGGGAGAAACAATGTAAGTTTAAAAAAAGGCATAAATAAAAAATATACCAAAATTTGTGTTTCAATGGTAGGTCTTCTATAAGCATCATTAGCTCTAACTAGATCTTTCAGCATGTCATGATTACAATGGGGCAACGTCCCTTTCCCCTTACCTTTTTCTTCACTCTAAGTGTGTGTGTGTTGTGTAAAGAACTTGGTAACCTATATTGCATAGGAAGTTTTAATCTGTGGTACAAGCATTTTATCTTCAATTACTACCTAAACACTCATTTAATTGAAAATTGTTCTTATCATATCCTGTCTATTACAAAAAACAAATGAAAATAGCATGACTTGTTAGGACTGAGGAAACGAAGATTCCTTTCATGGAGGAATGCTCAATTTGAAAAGCAGACAACATATTTCCACAACCAACAGACAAATAATTTTGAACTTCAAAATTGCTATCCTTTGTTTTTAAAGAATTAAGGTCTGCTTGGGTGTAAATATAAAATGAAAAGGAGTAAATTGAATAGGTATTTAGACTATAATAATGTAAATAAATGAACATAACATTCTTTTAAATTCTTAGTTTCATCTCCAGTTTGCCTATTCTGAATACATCTTCACTATTTACGTACTCAATCAAGTAACCTTAGGGGTATAAGTTATCACATCTAAAAGTCCAAACCATTTTCAGTTAGAAACAGGAGCATCAAGAGTTGAAAAGCAATGACAAATTCATCACTATTGCAAACTTTTACACAAACAGTACCACTTAAGACAATCGAGAACTTGCTTCAATATCACTTGTCTTGTTTAGAAGTTAAGAGACTGGTTATCCGTAATATAAGAATTGAAATCAGAACTAACACACCTTACCTCTATTAGCTGTCCATTTGCAACAAGTATTGGGCACAAATCATAAAAAAGACACCCGGCAAGAAATATCGAATGACTGGGGACAGGAACCTAGGAGAAGATTAATAGAGAACAGAGTGATGATTTTGGATAAAAAGATATTGTGAGAAGCTATGTCTCAAAATAAACTTACATTTGAAATCAAATCAAGTGCTGCTTTTTGAACTTCATCAATTGTGATGTCTGTTTGAAAAGAGCTCTCATTACTGCAAGAATAACTATGAGAGCTGGCAAATAAGAAAGAAAAATTCTGCTGAAACCCTATCAATGATGATTGATTTCCCTGAAGATAACGTATCCAGAAATTAATATTTGAAAGTTCTTTGAACTCATCCAATGAATTCATGATGAACTCCTCATTAACAGGTGAAACACAGAGAGCATGACATAGACTTCTACTTTCCCACATTAAGGTCAACCACTTCTCAATTGGAACATTCTTCCATTTAAACATTTTAATGACCAGTCGATATGCATCATTGAACAGTTCCATGAAACCCTGAAGATATGCCACGGAAATAAGAAACCGTCACTATAAATCTTACAAAAACTACAGAAACCAAAATGATTAAAGGGAAACGGACCTTCAATTGTACTAAATCGACTATGTTATAGAATAGAATCATTAAACTGTCAGATAATGCAGAACAATCTCCCTCTTCTAAGTGATTAAGATGCGATGTACTCAACCATAGATCCAAAGCAGCCTTGACATCTTCAAAGATTTGCTATTTGGTGTATTAACCAAGATAAGCTTTTGTCAATAAAAGAAATTTATTAAGGGAGAAAAAGAAAATATGATTACAAAGAATTAGCATGATAAGAAATTCCCTTTACAATAATAAGAAAATATAAGCAAAAGAGATGGAAAAAACATTAATGGTGCAAAGCTCCCCCATCCCTCAACATAAGAATAAGGAAAACCAAGCTAAGCCTTAAGGAAGCTGTTGAATTTAACATGTAAAATGATCGTGACATCATCAGTGACAATTCTCCATCTTAAAAAAAATAATAGTTTTTGACAAAAAAAATTAATAGATTTTGGCAACGAAAATTATATGCATATTTTTGGTACCTTTGAATTAGCTTCAGCTTCCTGTGTACATATTGCACGCAAGCAATATGCCACACCCAATTGATGATGAATGGAATTATTATCAGTGCATATCTCACCAGAAATCTCCTTCTGTTGAAGAGGAATTACATCATATTAATGGCACGTACATCCCCAACATAAAATATTTTACACATAAGAGAGCTTAGATATTTGAGGGAAAACAGAAGAACCAAAAGGCTTACCATAATAGCTATTGCCTCTGACAGACACTGGATGCATTCCCTGAGACCACTTATGCCCCTAAACCTGACTGCCTTTCCCTTCCTCACTAGAATTTGTGCCATTTGAAAACGACTATCTGGAGTGATATATATATCTTGCAGAAGAATACCCGTGATTTTCATTTGCATTTTCTGACATATTTTGGAGTATTTAAAACCCATCTCCTCATATGCAGTAAGCTCCTAATCAGGCAACAAAAAAACACTTTACAAAAAGGACATACGCATAAATTTAAACAAATGGCAACAAAATATGATGAAAATTCTGTGCAAAGGAAATATATACACACACAGAGACTGAACCTGCTCCAAGATCACTCCAATATTCCTCTTTGACAATTGCATAGAAGATGACAGTAAGCAATACAAGCTGGGAGAATCAATTCTCTCATCCACCTGTGTAGCACGTTTACATTCTATCTACATACCATTATCAATACCATAAAATAATCAGAGAGACTAAATAAGTAAAGTTGAACTGAAATGGGAAACCTTCCACACACTTAAAAGAAAATACTTCAAAATGTTACCTTCACCCACTGCTTTACAACAGGTACTGGAGCTGGAAGCTTCTCAAACAAATCATTAGCAGTGAAATAGTTTTTAAGGATCTCAATCACCTTTTTGTTTATCTTTACATTGTTGACATCATACATAATATCTAAAAGAAGAGCACTTCTGGTGCAAGCCTCCATTACAAAGTCCTTCAAAGCACCTTCTGACAGGTTAGTACAATGACACTTAATACAGAGCCATGAAGCTTTGCAGCACAAGTTTAACACCTTTGAAGCCTGCAGTGATATGTTAGACAGAAATAAAAGTTAAGCACTGAAATTTAAATATTTCCATTTCTTTAATTTTGCAGAGTCAAAATCAATGGTAAGAAAATGGAAACTTCACATGGCTGCGGGTGATTGTACTCAGTTTATGCATGTTTCCTTACAGATAGAAATACTTTTTCACCCATTTTTTTATCACTAATTGCTGCATTTTTATTTCTTCAAACCTATGGAAAGTTGAAAACCATTGTGTCCAAGTAGTTCTCAGTTCAAAGTAGAATGCACCTTTAGCGCAAGTAACTGAGTAAGTTGTTTGCCTCATTTCAACCTTAGTGGCCTAGCAGGCATGGTAGAGTTAAGAAAATCAAACGCATGGACCCCTAGTAAATTTCTTAAGTTTTCAGGCTACATTAATCATGATGTATCAAATAAGATTCAAGGATTCTTTTATAAAAGCTTCCATCAAGTGATAAAGCTTCAGTTACAATATTGGTTTTCAAATCCATGACCAAGAGCACATTAATTCCTTGTGGAAACATCTCAAGAAGCAAATATGTGTGATATATTATCATTAAATGGAATATTTGAACAAAAAAAGGGGAATGAAATACCTTTTTTAGTTGCCCGTTTTTGTACAAAAATACAGAAATATTGTAGAGACAAACAATTATGTAATTTAATCCTTCTGTTTCAATCCATTTGCTAGCAGTGATCTGCTTAATTAATTGCTTGCTCTTCTGAAACACCAACAAAAAACTATTTAGCCATTATAACACAGGATCCAATAATATTTTGGCATTCTGCCGATAGTTTCAGAAATTCAATACTTTGTTGTTTAGTGGAAAAACCATTACAGTAGGAATATGAGCATTTCAGGGTAACAAGGAGAACCTCGATTTTAAGATTGGTTCTAATGGAAAGGGTGAATGCAGCTACAACTACAATAGGCACTGTTTTGTTCTTTTCATCAAATCCATCTCCGTTGTTTTTAGGCACAAAGCTGCAGCTAATAACAAGTGAAATTTAGATATTTTCATAGAAAACAACACAACACGAAATTCTTTCAAACCTGTTAAGATATCTTATCTTTTATAAAATCCAAATAACAAAAAATAAGAACTTAGAAACTACTCCTTACTATTAATGTCACAGGAAAACTACTGTAAAAAAAGAGAACATGTTCACTGGATATACTATACCTTGTACTAGAAAGAATAAGATGACAAAGTATATGGAATGCATCTTGGATAGTAGACATCATAGTCATATCTGAAGCATCATCCACTTCTGTAACTAATTGTTTCCTTTCTGAATTAATTGATTTAGCAAGTGGTTGGCATAGAAATTTCAATGCCTCAACATAAACTGACTGGTAAGTCATAGAAGCCTGACTATCTAAACCTGATAGTGTCCATGGGATACCAGCTAAACACTGATCTTCTACTCTGGGCGACATACAATTACTTTTGCTGCAAATATGCAAGGAACCAAGCAATGATGGTGAATTCTGTAGTATTTTCTTGTTTTCATGTAGAGTTCCAAGCAAACACCCAAATTTGGCACTGCCAGGTGATGCAAGATCTCCAGTTCTGGACCTTAAATTACAACTAACAAGGAGCAATCCAGCAGCATAAAGCCTCAGTATTGAATTAATGGGTGTCATAACCTGCCCAGCTACTTCAATCAAAGTGGAATACAGAATGCGGAGAATAACATTGTAAATGAAAAGCATACACAAGAAAAACCTAGATAGAAGAGAAGAATACCTGTTTGAAATGTTCTGCTATTTTGTTCAAATATGCTGCAAATGCACTACAAAAACTTGCATTTGCAGTTTGACATTTATTCACACAGTAATATACAAGTTCAGCAAATTCTGTCCCTTTGTTTCCTTCCTCAACCTGAAAGGATAAATATAATAGATGAATATATCATGAATAAAGGGCTCCAACAAGAAAATACCAACTTTATTATTTAGATGGAAAACAAACTTGTAAAAAAATATGGCCCTAATAAAAGAAAAAACAAAAAATGAACGAAATAAGCCCAGTAAATCATCTAAATATGTGTAATACACAAATGATAGAATATTTAGCACCCTGAGTAGAATATATGGTGATGGGCACCTTGCACTCCCGAATTATGCAATCCAGTATGTCCATGATATACAGGGAATTACTATCCCGCAGTGCCAACAACGAGGAACATATCCTGTGAGCAATCTGCAATAAAAATTTCATGAAGGTGGCGAGTGAAAAATGTGTTGATGTGTATGTCCAAAAGTAGAGGCCTACATTACCTTATAGACTTGATCTCTGACTGGAGACTTCACATAGCCAGTCAATGTCGTACAGCAAAACAACATCACCAATTCCCGATCAGGAAATGGCATCCTCCCCAATAAACTTAAAGTACACTTACCCAGATGAATTACTAACATCTTGTGCAACTTCTCATTCGAATCAGAATCCAATTCCCTGAAACAATAAGTTTTATAAATAGGCAACTTCATAGCTCACTTCAGTTACAAAAAGGTAGTTGTGACAAGAACAAGACTAACCCAAACTAAATTCTATTGTAGAGATTTTTTAAAATTGAAAATAAAATACAACTCAGAGTTTCAAGACAGTTGACAGACAAAACAAAGCTTGAGACAAGCAGTAGCTTCTTCATGTAAGGTGTCTCCCAGGGATAATTTACATCATCTTTGGGCACAAGCACAGTATTGAAAGTCACAAGTAAAGAAAGAACAGAGAGTAAAAGTAAATGAGAAAGTACAACGAGAGAATCCAAGATAGCTATTCTCTCTAATTTTCCAAATGTTAAATGGGTACTATAGGGGAACTCTATCTATATTTACTAGGGGTAGAGAAAATGCATGAATTGAACTTGAAATATTATAAAACTGAACCAAACTTTAAAAGTGGTTTAAGAGAGTCGAATTGAATTGTATAATGGTTTAAATGAACTGAACCGAATTACACCATGGTTTGTGTGAACTACTCTAAATTGCTTGAACTACATGAATTGTTTAGATTATTATCAGTAAACATCCTATTTTAAAGTATATTTTCCAATATCATAAATAAGTTATAGTTCAATTTAGTTCAAGCTGTCTTGTGTAAGAGTAATTCAATATTTTAACACTAAATTAATAAAACAAGTCAGTGCAGATTTTATTTTAAACAATTCAATTTTTTTTATCCAAATCAAATAAGTTTATTGTCAATTTGATTGAGTTCAAATGTTTTTTAGCAACTATTTACATAGTTCAGAGTTGCACACCAAAGCAGTTTTGACAGCTAGCAAAAGTGATTACTAAGTTTGAAATTAGCTGAGCAGGAAGGAGAACAATACATGTTCAATCCAGTTTTTCCCATCTCAGAGTAAACCAAGAGTCCACGTATTCACAGGCCAAGCTATAGCAACAGGAATATACAGTGTAACAACAAGCACACACACAAAGAAACATAGTGCAAAAATTATAGGCAGCGACGGAAACAATAAACAGTGGGACGTGCCTGAGCCAAGGGGTTACTTCCTCCACCAACTGAAGCACCTTCTTGAAATCGTCATCTTCTTTAGCCAAACCCGCGGATGCACACCTGACGAGGCTCACGGCAATATCAACTACCAACGAACATAACTCCTTACCGCCTCCGCCGCCCTTGTCTATTTCAGGGAGAAGCTTGCCCTTCCTCTTCGCCGGTCGAAGCTTCTCAAGAAGCCTCAAACCCTCGACTTCGGCTTCGGCGAACAGCGCGCATGACTCGAGGCAGTGCATCAAGCGAAGTCTCTGGAATTCAACGGAGAACGGCTTGGGAACCAACTGAGGAGCAATGGTGTCCAAGCAATCGAGGCAGAGCCTGTAGACGCGGAGCAGTTCGAGGAGCAAGACGGCGTCGTTGGACTTGGAAACCTCGGGGAGGCGTTTGGGGAGCATGGAGAGAGAGGTGTTGATGAAGGAGAGGAAGCGTTTCACGAGGGAGCGAATTAGGGTTTGGTCGGAGTTGGATTTCTTGGTAGGCTTGAGATCCGCGAGGGGGCGGAGGTAATCGGAGACTAGGGCGTAGATGCCGGGGGAATCGGAGGACTGAAGCTTGGCGATGAGAGAGGATTCGGAGGGAGAATCCATGGAAGAGTGAGTGAAGTTGCAGTTGAAATGGATGCAAGAAGCGCAAAGAAGGAGTCTGAGCTAATGTGGAAGGCGCCAAAAACACCGTTCTTCTTCCACTTTAATTTTCAAACTTTGAGGATGCAACGGAGCATCCATTTATATATATATATAACGGTCTTTTTTCAACAAATGCTCAATTCTGTTTTAATTGTTTTAGCTTTTATTTCTAAATATTATAAAACCCACTTTTTTGAAAAAAATTGTATTGATATTTATAATTTTATAATTAAAATAAATTAATAAAATAAATTTTGAATGTCCTAAGTAAATTATAACAATAAATATACACTATTTTATTTGAAATTATTTTTTTCTTCTTTAAATTTCTCTTAGGTCCACATCGTTAACAACCATAATTACATTTATTTTCAAATGTTTTGTTTGTTTATTTTTTCCATTGTAACTATTTTTGGTTTGGTGTAAATAGTTTATTATTATTTTATTTTTCTATTAATATTTATTTTATTATTTTATTTTAGTTATTTTGTTATTTTATAATTACTTTAATTTAAAAATAAACTAAATAATTAATATTAAATTTAAAATAAACTGTTTGAAAGAGATGCACTATATTTATTATTTGAAAAGAAGGAATCAATTGAATTTTTGAATTGAAAGTAGTTGATTTGATTTAGAATTACTTTTAATTATTTTAAAATATAATAAAGATTTAAGTAAAAATTCATAAATATCTCACTAATGTAAAAAGAAAATATAAAATTAATAAATTTAAAATTTGGTTTTAATAATATTAATGGTTAAATTACATGATTTTTTCTTCAAAATTTAGACAATTTAAATCTTATATAATACATAGATCGGTCAATAATCTAAATAAATGTACGTAAACTAATATTTAAAAAAAAAATTGTATATTTATATTAAAAACTTAAATTTATAATTTATTTTAATAAATACTAATATATTATATCTTTGTATACAAATATTCTTCTTTATAATTGGTTTTAAGAATGATATTGTACAAATTATACTTTCTTTGCATGTGGGTAGGGGTGGCAATGCGGGCCCGCATAGGCTCGCCCGTACTTGGTCCACAAAATATGAGTGAGGTTGGTCCGCTCCGCATAGAATTTGTGGGTTGATTTTTCTAGTCCGCCCTGCATAAGGGTTAGCCCACGGGCCTACGGGCCAGCCCGCATAAGAAATATTTATTAAATAAATAAATATTTTTTTTTATTTTATTTATATGCATTAAGTAAATTGTCTCATAATATTATTTTCATCAAACATGCGTAGTAAAATGTTATTAAAATTTTCAGAATGTAAAATATGAGGCTACATGAATAAAATATGAGGTGTAGAAAAAAATTATACATTTTAAAGTTATGCGGGCCAACCCGCCCCACACTTCCCCTGTACGGGCTGCGGGTTATGCGGGGCGGGCCTAAGCGGGCCAGTGGGTTGAAATAAGCAATCTGCCCCGCACGACCCATCCCACTTTGGCATCCCTATGTCTCGAGAATGATTTTAGGTTTAGGGTTTTGTTTCTGTTAGAATTGTTGATCGACTTCGTCTTCCTTCCTCCTATGGGTCAGTCAGCTTACACTTGAGTTTGCTCCTTCTATTTTCGTACTACTCTTTCAGGTCTCAGTATTGATCACTTAGTCTTTGGGGGGAATGGCGAATGTGATATATGCAAAAGGCACTTCGACTTTCAAGTCAGCATAGCAAAGGGCGTTCGACACTCGGTTGTCAAAGCACCGTAAATAATGACGTACCTGGTTTCTTGAAAGATGTGCTATTTATATTGCTACCATGGGTTTTACCTTATTAAATCAGATTAGGGAGTTAGACCGTGATTAGGGTTGCATTATCTAACTCCTAACGTTGAGTTAACCTTGATGATCTTACTTTAGCGTAAATGGATTCATGAGGTCGGTCGATCTTACAAAATTGGGTTGTAAAGACTCAATCGGTCTACGATGGAGTCCGAGACATGCTAGCGATAGTGCAAACTGTAAAAAGTACAGTTTGAGTTGTTATGTTTTTTATATAGGAATAAAACATTTTTATTTCATAATTTTTTTTTTAATTCTTAGATATCACTTTTATTATTACTTGTTATTATAGATATCAAGTGATTGTCGTTATTATTTTGCCAGTGACTTTGGTGTATGAAGAGTCACTACATGGTGACATGTGTAAAAAATTACTTTGCTTATTAAAAAATATGCATTTGATTTTGAAAAATGAAAATCGAATTAAATCCCAGTTGTTCTTCGTAAATTTGTTATTATTCATAAAAACGATATTTTATCTAGTTCAATGGAAATATTGCGGAAAATTCTCCAGTATAAATTTCAACTAATATTAATACATTAAAAGAAAAACACTACTGATGATAACATCATAGAGGTAAAACAAATTTAACTTCTCAATAATAATTTAATTATGCTGAAGGATAAGAGAAAATTTGTGCATCAAATAAAATTTGAAAAAATATTTATGATCTAGGTCAATAGAAAAATATTTATAAAAATACTAGAAATTTAATAATTGAAAAATGTTCGATTAGATAGTATCTGAAATATTAATAATAAACATTTTTCTTCGTTTTATCATCAAAAAGCAATGTCAAATGAAAAAAATATGCTCACATCTGTATTTTTTTTTGTATCCTTGTATTTGTTTATTACCTTCCATCAATTTTATTATTTTCTATCATTGTTTTAGAATTTTTTTTATGATATAACATACTATTTTGAAGACCTCATTCAGAGCTAAGAACATTATCTTCTTGTTTGTTACTTTTGATACTGTATTTCTGTTATTAAAATCGTTTTTTAATAAAATAAATGTGAAATGTTCTTCAAGTGTCACATGAAGTCTAAAGTGAAGGAAGAACTCTCCAACAAAAGTTATTCCAAGAGTATATATATATATATATATATATATATATATACACTGTGATTTAGCTGATAAAAATAGTAGAGAAAGTAAGAAGAAAGAGTAAGTAGTAAATGTTTGTGATTTATATATGGTGAATGAAATAATCCTTATATTGCATATATAGTATGATCTCGAGTGAAGAAGTTTGAAATCTGATATCAGAGAGCAGTAACTGATAACTTCAAGTTTGAAATGTGATATCAGAGAGCAGTAACTGATAACTTCAAGCCACCCTGACATTGACCAGGAAGAGAAGAAATGAAGAAAGAAGGTCCTTTGGGTAACTGGATGTAATCATGGCCTGTCTGATACGTTTTTGATCCTGCTGAAGCACTGCATGAATTGTATCCTCCTTCATCCACCACCACCACGTTGTGTTGCGTAGCATTGTAGTAGAACACTGCATGCATGCAAATACAATAACTCTGATAAATTATGCAGATAATAAACTTTTTAGTTTCTGATTTGATACTTACACAATGTATCACCAGCCTTATAAACCTTTCCATTCCAAGCAGTCATGTCTCCAGACCAACCAGTTCTACCACCTACCACATAGGTGCTTGCATGAGCCATCTCTGAGTACAACACCAACATGCACAACAACACAACTATTGCACTCATGCTTCTTCCTTCACCCATCTTTTCCTCACCAATTCAGATATATCATTCAAATATGATTATGATTCAAATACAAACCTAATCACAAGCTTTTATAGCTGAGGATTTCATGGTCTTGCTCTTTGTTATAATACTCCTTAAACTCTTTTTTTTTTTAATTTTAATCTCTCTAATCTAACCTATCTATTTGTTTATTTTAACCCTAATAAAGTATAATTTTTACGGTTCAAAAAGGTATGATATAAAGGATATAACGTGTATTAACTGCTAATTTTTATTTTTATTTTTTGAATAATACTTTAATTATAAGATCTATAATAAAAGCTATTCTTTAAATTATAAACAATGTCTTTTTATATTGTTATGCAACAAATATTGCAAAAAATATATCAAATTAATGTAGGTAATAATTATTGCAGTTACTCACGTACACTAAAAAAGTTGACAGTATAATAAACAGTTGACACTAAAAAAATTTAGTCAATACATTTTTAAATATTTTAAAAATAATATATATATATATATAAATAAATAAACTAATGATGCTTTCTGTAAAAAAAATAATTTTATATATTTTCTTATTTTTTTTATAACTAAACAAATCAACAACTTCCACTTATTCAATCAAAATGATAATATTCAGGTTTCAGTTTAAGTACAAAATAGTCATTTGCTCACTAATTGCATATCTCTACAGTCAACCAGTTTGTATTAATTAATTCAATTGAAAATTAACTAATAGTTTTAAAATAAAAAAAAAAGATAAAATTTAGATAATATTCTTTTAATATTTTTTTTCATGTTATTGTATTGTTGAATTAGAATACTTTATGCATCGATATGTATTTACTATTTGTTTATCAAAACTCTTAAAATACTTATTTTAAAATAATATGTTTTGGATCATGTATTATATATACGTGGTATTATTTTTGCTTTTATTTGTGAATATATTTGTGTGTCCTGTATTAGTTTTATAAGTTTGTCTTGGTTTATTCATTATATAATCATTTTATATCTTTGGTAAAAAATAATTTTTACAAAAGCTTTTAAAAAAGTGTTTAAGAATGCAATTATAGATTAGGTAAAAATATAAATTAATTATTTTGTTATAATGGATGATTATGAGTGGAACAATTAATAGATTTAGGCTATGTTGTAATGAATGATTATGAGTGGAAATTAATTATCTTAAATAATAATTGATTATTCAAAACTTAATAAAAACATAAAATTAGAAATTAATTAATTAAAATTTAAAATAATTACAAATTTAATTAAGAATAAAATAATAAATCACTAATTAAAATAATACATTACTTTATTTCTAATTTTTTTTATAAAAAATACTCTTTTTGAGATAAATAAATAAATAAATATATTACATGTGGTTCATATTTCCATGGATGATCATATTAATTATGATTTTTTTTTATCAATATTCCCTTATTGAAAATCAAACTCAGATTTCAGATATGAAATCTAAAACGAGTATCTCAGATAATCTTGTGAATATCTTATAATTATTATTACTGGTGGAAAGATGTGTATGTATATCAAATTTTTTTTCATGATAACTAATGTTAAATAATTAATTCTTATAAAATATTATTATTGAATTTGCTCTTCTGACTACAAGAATTCATTTTTCCTATGGTAGTTGACCTTTATATTCATAGAATATAATTATAAAATAAATAAATAAACTTTTTAATTTTATAATATGTAATTTTTTACTGTAGTTAGTTAACTGATTTTTAAACAATTACAAAAGTTAAAAGATAAATAATAAATAAAATATATTGATGAAATTAAAATCGGTAATAAATTGTGTACACTAGTTATGAACTAATTATGAAGAAGGATCTCCTTTATTAACAGTTATACTCTTATTATAATAATAATTATTATCATTATTATTATTATTATTATTATTATTATTATTAGGTAGAATAAGAATAACAACATTTTTAATAATTTTAATATACAACTTCAACACAAATTTTTACTAACTTCTTAATGTTCTTGAATAAAATTTGAAATTATATCTTATTAGCCTGTGGAAATTCATTACCTGAATTATTGAATTGGAGTTTGGCTTTCATAACAGAACACCAAAAACACGTAAAGTATAGGCAGTTTCTTCCTGCACCCTACGTTTTTCTTCTTGTACCCCCACAATATTTAATATTATGCAAAGAAAAAAATAAACCTATTATTTTTTAAAAACGCCAAAATGCATATAAGACCCACACTACTCTTTTTTCTTCCTTTACCCAGAGACTGCAAACAGATTTCATTTTTCTCTGAATAACGACGACGCTGCTCCATCTCTTAGCACAGAAAGGTGTTTCTTTTGATGATGGTTGATAATATCTTGGATTATCGTTTCCGTAGTTTATATCTAATATTTCAAATAATGTAGTTCGATAATTTTACAGAATTAGGAATTCACATTGATTTTTCACATTCCGGATTCATAACATAAATTAGGCTTCCAGATTCAGTAATTCGAAAATAGGCAATTTATTAACATTTTGCTTCTGGAACACATCCTCATCCAAAAACAACATGATTCACTTCGAGATTGATAAATTCGTAGCACACTCCAACACCGTGCCCTTTTTCAAATAAAAAGTCAAGACCAATATCGGGACTTTTAAAATTGTGGGGTGCAGGAAGAAAAATGTTGGGTGCAGGAAGAAGAAACCTAAAGTATAAACTTTAACCAATTTGAAATCGTCCTGCAAGACATTTCTGTTAATCCTTTTGATTTACTAATTAAACAAAAAAACAATTTTTTTTCTGAGATATAAAATGTGTTTACCTTTCTATTATATACCGCATATAAAATATAAGGTAGAGGGATTAATATAATTAAGAAAATGTAATAATACTACTCTTTAAAAAACTTTCAGTAACAATTTTTACATTTCATGTTGAAATACAATTAAATTTATTGTTTAAGGGGGAAATTCGTGTTTAGTTACATTGGGTTTTAAAAGGTCATCATAACATTAAATATTATCTTTTCAATTACACTCTTATCTTTATACTACTTATCATGAAAGTTGAACCATTATCTTTTCCATTGCACTCTTATCTTTGTCTTATTACTTACTATCAGTGAAGAGAAATGACTTACTTGTGCATTTAATAAAACTATTATCTACCCATATGTATGTTTTCCATCCTAAACTCCAACATATTCAACGCTGACAAATCCCAAGATGAAACTGGTGACAAAATACCATGAATAAAATGAAACTGGTGAATCTTGGAACATTTCAATCGCATTCAATATCTCAATTCAAACCCAGCTCTTCCTTGAGGTGCTTAATTGCCTCTGATACGCCATCCTGGAGGAAGAAGAATGATCAAAATGTATAGTTTTTAGAACCATTAAGCTTACGGTTTTCAGATCAAATCTAAAACAAACTTCATAAGAGGTCCTAACAAATCTAAGACTTGTTTAATTACTAGAAAAAGTTTAAAGTCTTATAACACATGGCAATTTATTCCTCAATGACAATATAAAAAACTTTTACAGTGGCAATACCTTCTAATCAAATTCAATAACGAAGCATCTCATTATTCATATGGAAATCTAGTTCTAAATAGTGTTCTAGACAAAAAAAAACATACAAATTTAAGAATAGTTGTTACCTCAAGCAATATCCGTTCGGCAACTTCTGCAGCCCGTGCTTTGACTGTTGATGATAATGCATGGTGGATTGCCAGCGATAGTAGACGAGCAGCTTCCTGGATATTTGTGTCATCATTTTTATCAGGAAGCAAATGATTTCTGCAGAGTGGTTCAGGTGAAACGCCAAGCCAATGCATTCTCTCCGCCCAATAAAACTGATCTAGCATGAAAGGGCATACTACCTGCAAGTTGGTTCCACCATATCAACCACATCTGACCATAAATTACCATTATACATTAGCTTCAAGAGAGTTTTGCTGAATTGGGAAGTAGTTTAATCTAGCATGGTCTTAATAATGGCTTTTATGGTTTTTATAATGCTGACATAAATCTTGTTATAGTTTAATCAAGCAAGGAATGAAGTGCCAACCTGTGGTGTTCCTGCCTGTAATGCAGCAGCAGTAGTTCCACTAATTTAGAGATAGACATTCCATACAAAAAATATACATTAGTAAGCATGCCTCTTGAATGCTTCAATTTAGTGTTAATACCAAAACAGCTTGGGATCAAATTATCCTACCTGCCACCATGGTGAATTACAGCAGCACATTTTGGGAAAAGCCAACCGTATGGTACGGAACTATTCACATTATGTAAAAACCATGTCACTCTTCTAGCTTTCTTTCTTTCATTTAAAGAAATTTGGAGAGGGAACATTAACTTTTGTTTTATTATCAGAGGTGATAAGATGGAAAGAAAACATAATTTCAATTTCAAGTGACACTGCACTATATCAGAAATCCAAATTTAATTAAATCTAAAAAGTTGGATGTCAAATCCAAGTTATTCTATTTAAAGGGCAGTCCCCTCCAATTGTTTTTTGTAGTAAAATAGCCAAGGAAAACTCACCCAGAAAAACACAAGAGTTTCCCATTACAAAGAGGAACACAATCGTCACTCCAATTTTTCGGCTCAAACGAGGCTTCAGTGGCAATGGTACGAACGATTGATTCTAAGGGTTCATATCCAGCTGTAAATAGAATAAATCTGTAATTTGTGGTGCTCAGGACTGTCTGAAGAACGCATATAAATGCATAAGGGTCTTTTAAGAAACCCATGCTGCAAATAAATGCATAAAATCAGTCAAAAATATACATATAATGACTAAGGTGAATTTGAATCACCATTCCTTCACGTTGAACACCAATACAATGTGAGAGGAGGCTAGAGTTTAACATGAATTGGAATGTGGGATTTAGCTAAAGCAAATGCACCCTAAATCAACAGCTCTACTACGTTACAAGACTGAATACAAACTTGAAGCAAATGGTACCTTCCAATAGAACTGAGTCCAATAAAAATTGGTGTAGTCTTTATAAAGTTTTGCAGCTCTAAATGACTGGGACACAAGTCATCTTTAGCATATCGATGCCCTGATGAATCATGTACTGAAATATCTCTACACTTCTTACACGTAAACTGCCATTCAATAGGGAGGAACCAGAAACCACAAACCAGAACTTTTGAAGGCCAATATGCTGTCAGTGCACTAAATTTAATCAGGTGATTAAACCAAAAATCTAAAGACAGGTGCAGTAGAGAAATAACATACTCCAAGGAAAATAAAGTTTTGCTAAAAGCATCCAACAGTAAAACATAATGTTTAAGGCGTCATTCATACTTCATAAATAGTGAAAGAGACTTAGATACACCACACTAACCATGACTTCATAAAGCTTTCTTGCTAGAAGATCAAAAGCAAAGAAAATTTATCATAACTAATTAATCACATTTTTTTCAACCCAAAAAGTCACAGTTCACACATAGGCTCTGATTTCTGAACAAATTTATACTTGATGTGTTACCAAGTGCTTGATTGGAACAAAAATTTACAAGATAGATACAATACAAGTCCAATATCTTAATACCTCCTCTATTTTTCATTCCTTCATAAGAGATGCCGAAAAGGACATTTGAATGTGACAAAATAATTTGAGAAGCGTTTAATTGGAGCACTACCCTTCACCCCTTAGTACGTTACCACAACTGTCACGTGACATCCCAATTTTATGGTTTAATATCAGGAGGATAGGACCTCCAAATGGATAGGAGAAAAAAGGGAATAAATGATAAATGGATTAAAACAAAAAGCAAGCAACTTAAACTCTAAACAGCTAACATCACGGAGATAGATATGAAAACAATTATATTAAAGAGAAGAACAAACATACCAGGACATTCAACTACTTCTTTACTAAAACCATACCTGTTGAACAATACACAGAATCAGAGATGAAAATCAAAAGTAATATTCCATAAGAATTAAAAAGATCATGTAAATTTATAATCACTTGCCCTTTTGTGGGATTTATCCAGCTGTTACAAGTCACGCACAAAGAGAAAAACAAGTATTTTTTATACAAAACAAATCCTAAAACCCTCAGTAACTGGTAGGGATTAAAATATATCATTTCAAAATTCCATGCAACTTCTATCCAGCTTAGGACAACAACATAGTGAATATTCAAGCAACAATGCCAAAAGAACAACAATACGAAGTTTAATCCAGTGAGTTCTGTAAGAGAGTCACACCAAAAAAAAAATATTGAAAGCAACTTTTGCATTTTGAGTCCGTTACTTACATCAGAAGAGGAGATTGTGGTCTATCATGCCAAGTAGGCATGCCTGTTACAGGATCCTGAAATCATAAAAAAAGGGTGACTGAGTGAATCTAAAGGAATGAGGACGTCCCATACTTTTCAGCAAGGGCACTTATCTCTAACAACCTAACTCAGGCAGAATAAACATTTTTTAAACAAGACTAGAAGGCATACAAATAACTTTTTTAAGGCAGAAAAATAAAATAATTATAGGAAGCACTAACAGTAAAAGGACATGGACTAAGATGCAAGACATCATTTCTCCATGATCCCCAATTTTCTGTGAAAAGAGGCCACATCCAATGAATCACGTCCTTCCAACAGACCTATTGGAAATCAAGATGATTCAAAAATGACAAATCAATATATAAGTGCTATTTCTCCATATAAGATATACAGTTGTTAGTAGTGAGCTTGGGTTTGTACCAGTCTTGACCTAATTAGTAGTATAGATAAGGGAATTAGAGTATTGTATTTGTGTGTAGCATTCTAACATCAATGTTAGCCATAGTTCTTTGTCTTCCCCTTTCCTTCCCTAAACCCTAAAGTTTCAAAAGTTCCTGATCCTATTATAACTGCAGTGGCAGAGACTAGAACTTTTTCATCTTCTTTACAACACCATGCTGTGGTTAGTAGTAAGTAGGAAAATAAACAAATCACTTGAAACAGTCTCTTTCCAAACTGAAAACATTAGATTATAAAAAAATAAAGAAATACCTTACCAGAAGGAGCATCAATGAGGTATCTATACAAAAGAGGAAGTTCTATTTGGAATTTGCTTTCAAATGTTGAAGGTGCACTGCACAATAAATCAATGATTGAATGATCAACATCAGTTGTATTGTAGCTTCCTAAACTATATAGGCAATCATCAACTAGATATAACATTTTATATTCAATTATCTTGAGAGAATAATTTTTTTAGGAAAAAGTGTTGTATTTCTTACCTGAAAAAATAGACATTATTGAACAACTTATACTCCAAGTGATGCAATGCAAGCAACTTGCAACATGCAAGTGTTTTTCATTTGAACATTATGGTTTAGTTTTCTTAACCTACAAAGTAGAGTTGTATATTCTGTGCCTATACTAGCACTCTAAATAAAATTTAAAATTTTGTGCTTATTCTAGAACTGTAAAAATACTATCAGGTTATATTTTCTTAATTTCAAAATTTACATGTTATGTTATTATGGAACTTCAATTATCTGAGTTCTAAATGTTAGAAGTTCATGATCATTGATGCTCTTACAAAACTGTAATTGCTCACCAAAAAAACAATCATATATGTATCCAAATTCCAGAATGTTTGATATCATATATGTTGGGGATGAACTTGTTAAGTACCTGTATGGAACAACATAAGGAGCAGCCACAATGCAACGGACGCAAAAGCTTTCTGCAAGGCTCCATCCTTCCTGAACCATCACAAAAATCTCCTCAATTAGCAAATCGCTATTAGAACATGACAGTTGATTGATTCTACTTTTTATTCCAGTGGCATTAAATGTCTCTTTGTGTCCTTGGACACTAATAGTTTTATACAAATTATTCCATATTCCCCATGCAGTAATGAGCAATAAGAACATTTTTTTATAAATCAATTGACATTAACAAGTCTAACTCAATTAATTCCCTCTCCCCTAATTATGTCAGAAACTTGTTCAAATTCAAAAGGGTTTCTCATGATACAGTTTTCAACTTAGAATTAGAATACCAAAGCAAAAAAATTTATCATAATAAGATCACCGTCCAAGCTTGGGCCATCTCCAAATATCCTTTCAATTAATGCATAGCATTCTTGCCTATGATCTCTTGTAACTTTCCTTTTGTGCAAGAAAAACGATGACTCTACTTTCCCTGATAAAATAGAAGACCCCTTAGAAATTTATATTCTCTCCTTATAATAGCAGTTCATATTTTATAGTTAGAACCAAATTTATTGCTCAAACCTTCAGTGTCAGTCTGATCAGCACAAACAACTGGAAGCGATGAAACTGGGCAAAATTGAACATGTTTCTGAGCCAACTGAGTACTTAAGCTCTAAAAGGAAACATTTTGTTCAAGTGTCAGAAATTAACAGTAACAAAAGCAAACAAAATGAAGTTGAAATACAAAATGTTAACCGCAGTGCCGAAACAATAAAAAGTCATTTCTTTGTATTGCTTAAAATTTTCTGGAGAACTTACTGACAAATAGTTTAGCAAACCATCGCAACTACCTAAGTAAGAGGATTGCAGTGATTGGTGAATGAGAAAAATCACAAACACAAGAATCCATCCAAAAAGGATGTTCCAACTAGTACTAAAGTCAACGAAAGAGTGATTCAAAAACTAACATAATGATCTTTTAGACTTTAGGTAAATGTTTAAAATGCAAACCTCGTGTGCTGAATGAGTTATTAACATCACATCATATTGGTTCTGGTCACACGCAAAAGCTGCAGCAATGGCCTGCAATCAACAACAATGCAAGGAAGACTTTTCAAGAGAATCTAACCATGAAATAACCACATAAATGCATATACAAGCTGATAAGATAATTGTTTCAGTAGTCAGGAATTCATTTCATAAACAATTCATTGAGAAATCCAATACAATTATACACCCAGTTGTAAGCATTACCCTTATGTCGTGTACACAGAGCAGCAGAAAAAAAGAAACTTTGGGAAACAAATAGAGAAAAAGAATTTAGAAAGAAGAAGAAAAACTGACAGCAAGAGGGTAGACATCGCCTTTAGTACCGAAGGCCATGAACACTGCTTTGGGCTTCCTTCTCTCCATTTTCCTCTCTTCCCAAAGATACCTCACTTCCCCCAACTGCTTCTTCCTAGGTTCTTTTTATCTATTTTTTCATGGAAAATGATAGTTTGAAGCATAACTTATATATGTTATTAATGAATTTAAAAATAAATATATAATAAAAAATTAATTTAAAATTAAATAATATTAAAAAAAATATTAAGAATTATAATGTGATTATATAAAAAATGTAAATTTTTAATGTATTGTTTTTTTCATATAAAAAAGTATTAATTTATTAGAATGTTAGATATATGTTTTTACTATATGGTATTAATGTATCACCATCCTTTTCATATACATAACCATGTTTAGATGTTCTTTAGAAGAATAAAATATTGTTTTAAAAATAATTAGATTGTTATAAAACAGTAAAGTGAGATCCGATTAAGTATCTCAAAAACATTATTAATTTTGATAAAAAAAATTATTGCGATATAAAGACTAATTATTTTTATGAATAACACCAATTCCTTTTCATTTGTATGTATTAGCATCTATTAAATTTAAATACTCATTAAGTTATTTTATGTATGAATAATTTTTTAAGAAAAAAATTATTCAATTATCAATTTAACTCTAACTAATCCTGATCAGTTCAAGAAAAGGGATTTATAATATTTTTAAAGTTTAAAATTCCTAAAACTTACTTCTAATGATTTTTAAATAAGTAAAACCAGTAAGTATAATTTCAACTATTGCCGGAATAAAAGATATAGTTTTAAATTTTATTAAAAAAATACTTATAATAATTTAAAATTATTAAAATTAAAAATTTCAAAATTTCTTATTCAACCCCAAAAAAAATATAATGTTTTTAAAATGTTTAAAAAAGTAATTAAATATTCGTGAAAGTAATTAAAATTAATAAGAGCTAAATAATGAAGATTGACCTGAGAGTACAGGCCGTAGGTAGGTGCGGCCCAGACCCAACAGAAAATAAGGCCCAGAATTTTAAATTTTTAATATCATTATAATAATATTATTTAAAAGCTAAAACTATTATTTATTTTGTTTTTAAAATTAAAATGTAATATATAATTCAAAAGTATTATCATGTTAGCTATGCGATTTTACTTATATGTTATAACACCACAAATATTTACTATATATACTATGTTATTATGTTCTGAAATTATGTTATTATGTTCTGAAACCAACAGATGGTTTATATAAAATATAATTTGACTTATACATATATATATATATATAATATTTATAAGGAGAAGTGTAATACTTTTAGATGGAACCAGATGTTGCTGCACCTGCGTCCCTATCTTTATATTGAGTTTAAATATATTTTTAAATCTCAAGCATAGTTGCATTTTGTTTATTATTTTTATAAAAAAAAATATTTTGATATAATTTTCTATTATTTGATTTTGATCTTTGTTATATATATCTTAAAATAAACACTTTAAATAAAAACTAATACACCATGACTCATTATTCATATTTGATCTCACTCAGGACTAATTTCATTTAAAACTATACATGCAAAATATCTAATAAGACAAAACTTCAACACACAATGTTCTCAAATGGGTTGGAACTAAGATTCTTCCTTGCTAACTCCAGACTCGGTACAAAAGACATTATGATGTTGAAGTCAACTTTAGCACTCGGCACTCAATATTTAGTATTAGATGATTACGTATCAGATCCTTTGAAATCCTTGCTTATTTATATAATTATTGTGGATCCATTGTGTTATTGGGCCTAATAAAAAGATATTAAAAAACGTTTGGTCATTAATCAGTCTCGTTGTTGGTCATGTTAATCGGTTTAAACTGGATGCCGAGTCAGAGTCTCGGTTGTGCAGATCCTATCGGTACATAAAATTATAATGAAAACTAGCAAGCAAAGAATGCTAAACTTAAATGTATAATAAGAACAAAAACTACATTTAAGGGTAAAATGAGACCAAAATTCTGATGTCAGTGAGGTTTGTCAAATGTCAGCTCTCATTTCTCAGAGAGATATGTGTATATCTGTAGATGATTCTGGCTTTAGACACTTTTCTGTTAATAATGTTACTTAGCAGCCATTGATTTGAGATAAGTTGTTCCCTTGTGACTGGTTGGAAGTGTACTTGTCCATGAGCTGTGTCAATTCATTCTCTAATTCCTTCTCAAGTTCAACCATCTCCTGCCTCTGTTTCTTCTTCAGAGCCAACTTTTTCTCTTCATGAATTTTCATTATTTTCTCTCTCTCGGACTCTAACTGCATAATCTCCTTGTCCTGAGATTTCTGGGAACTACATATATTATTTCCACCCACAGAGAAGACAGATTAGAAAACACCAAAAACCAATGAGAATTTTGCTCCCTAGAAATAAAAAACTGAATCTCAAATGGCAACAGAAAGGTAAGATATATTAGGAAAAGAATGATAATAAAGAAACACATTTTGAAACGTGATTGGAATTATAATATAAACAATTAGGATTTATGAACAATTACTTGTCCTCTTTCTTGAAAGATTCTTGACAAGTGTTTTTTGCTTTTTCTTGCATCGCCTGCTGCAATTTCACAAACTGAATTTCTTTTGCTGCTACAGCTTGCTGAATGACTTGGATTTGATCCTGGAAATTTTTTTCTTCTGAGTCCATCTACAAAATAGTATCAAAAGGATCAGTCATGAAGGATTTTTTACATCATACACATTTTGCATATTCATATCAAATTGATCAGTCATTGATGGATTTTCCACATCATACAGATTTGTATATTCATATCAGAATGACCAGTAATTGAAGGATTTTTCGCATACAAATTTGTATATTCATAATGGGTTTGGTTTCTCCAAGATAGACTTTTCATAAAAACAGTTACTGTTCACCTTCAAAATATAGAGCACTCTAATCATATTTTGCATACAGATTCTTAAACGAAAAATATCAAAGTTTCATCTTACTAAACACAATAAGCTCCAAAAAATATCATTAATATAATTTCAGTGTCATAACTTACCTCCTTGTTCTGTCGACCAACAAGGTTTTCTTCTGTTGTCAGGCTTAACTTCTCACTTAATTCACAGAAAGAATCCAAACAGATTTGTGATTTGCTTTGTTCTTCAACTATCATGCTCTTGTAATAGTTAAGCTTCCGACTATCATCACTAATATGCTTTATCTTGCTCTCAACCATCTCTTGGTATGATCTCATTTCAAACTTCAAATGTGGCTTACCTAAAACATATAGATGTACCAGCAACATCAATTGAAACAATAAACAGAATTACAAGAATGAAAACTATTGCTGAAATAAAATTAATGTTATCATGTTCAAGTTCACCACAGATTAGGCTGAGAAGGAAAAATCACCTCTGGAGTGCCGATTGAAATCATTCAAATCTTCTTTAGAAGCCAAGTAACCATAGAGTTGGCGCTTTCCACCTGCGATAAATGGATTCTGACAGCTATTCCAAGCTTCCCTATCTCTTCTCTGTTCTTTAAAATGCTTGTGTAATCGCACTGCTTCTAAATAACCTGCTGTGGATTCCTCAAAGATTAAAACACTCAACCCTCTGTGACCTTGCGGACCATATGAGTGCCGAGCTTTAAATGCAGCATAATCACGAAAGCAATCAAGGAGTTCTTGATTCCCCATTCCATTCCACTACAATTGAACTCAGTGAGATGAAAGAAAAACATATGTTTATAGCACAAAAGACTAAAAAATGGAGATTAATATATGTAATATTGGACCTTGTTATTTTCGTCCTGCTGATATCTTGTATTCATGATGATAACCATTGGGGGCCAAACTATTTCATGATCCTTGACTTTCTTGTCAAGACCCTCCCATCTATCATGGATTTCACAGACCACTGTTAATGGAACCCTTCTCCTCAAACACTCTTCTTCCAAGGTTTCAGCAAACATTCGGTGCACTCTTACCCTCTTTGATTGTATTGTTCTGGAATGATCCAAAAGGGGTTGCAGCCCATTGTACCAATCAATAGCACCAGGCATCCCTTGGCACGCTGGACAATGCCACTGTCTGTCTTGTGAACTTATCTCCTCATTGGCCAGTGCATTTAATCTATCAAAGAAATTCCTAAGCCACTTGCTCTTTTTGCACTGTTCATGGCTTCTCTCTCCAGTGTCCGAGTCAATGTCATCTAAAGAACAATTATCATCACTGTCCGAAACAATGTCAGATTTATCTTCAACAATCTCATCATTGTTCTCACCATGTTCTAGGAATTTTGCACTTTTGCATTGATCATTTTTGCAATCCTTAGATGTAGTTGGGTCAACTCCAATAGATGAATTTAACTCTTTCTCCAACACTGGAGTTAGTACTGACTGAGGAGGCAAATTACTGTTGTTCAAAGTTTCACTTCCTATACAAGCCAAAGTACCAAGAGAGTTGTTTTTCCTCTTTACCAACTTAAGCTTCTGAATACCATTTGGATTTCCCCAAGCATTTGGAGCAGAGTTTTGAGAAAAACAGGGTCTTGAAGCACAGCCATCAGAAATGGGATGTAGCCATCTTGAGTTCAACAGATTGCTCTGGGGAGCAGACACTCTGTACACACTTCGCAACTGGGGAAAAGGATCAGCACCATCTTCAGCCATGATTCAACAGGACCTGGAAATTGTTACACCGAAGAATAAATATCAATTACCTCATACTTCCAGAGGCCTCAACACTGATGTCAGGCAAACAATAAACAAACAGATGGGTGGCTTAATTAAAAAAAAAAAACCTAAAATCTAACACAAGATGTTCCAAGGTATTGGTTTCAAAGACATTCTTACCTCGTGGATACAAACTTAATTTAAATATAAATCGAAACAGTACCAAGCTTCAAACTCATGTCAGCTAAATCAAGTTAATCAATTCACAATGTAGAGCCAAAACATTGGATCAATTCAATGATAAAGTGAAAATGCCTCCTCCAACTAATATAATTGAAGAGACTATGTGATGATTGTGATGGAGATAGCACACAGAGTCAAGAACAAGTTTCACTGATTACCGATTTCTTAAATTTCAAAAAACCCACAACCAATCCTATAAAAAAAATTGAATCTTTTTAATTAAAAGTCAATTTCTAGAGGGATAAAGAATTCAATTTTTTCCTGGTCTGGTTGATTAACTACACACAATCCCTGTGTTCCTCTTTTTTTTAGTCCCAAAAACAGGTGCAGCAATGAAGGATCAGAAATACCAGGTCATGCTTCATTGATCATGAAAATAACAATAAAACCAAGTGGAATACAGAAAGAAATGCTACACACTCTTTGTGATTAAAATAATCTTAATCACAGATGCACTAATAACACACCAATAACAACAAAATTAAGGCTTTAGAGGGAACGCAATAGTAATGGAAAGATAGCTTTATTTTGGATGTGAAATAGCAATAAGGAATTAAAAACAATAATGCATGAAATTTGAGATTGGAGAGAGAAAGAGTGAGTAACAGCACCAGGTAGAACGTGATGATGATGATGATAATGTTGCTGACGAATTTCCCTGTTCTTCACATTAAAAAGAAAGAGTGAGTGTTCACCTAATTACTCGTTAAGAGCATAAGTATCTCTTGTACATCACTTTTATTCACTAATATATTTCTTAGTACAAAACTAATACATATTTTTCTATAATAATATGTTTTTATCTTATTTTAAATTAAAATATATTATTTTGAAATTAGTTAAATATGTTTTTATAGCATGAATTTGTTTTTCGTGTTTTTTTCAAAATTTTATATTATTTATGTATTTGTAGTATGAAAATAATATTAATGAATTATTATATATATGAAATAATTTTTAATTTTTCTTAAAATTCGTTGTTGTCTTGATTATTTTAAATAATTCCTCAAATTAAATCAATTTTGCATACAAATGACTCATTTTAATTATTAGAAACCAATTTCATTATCTTGTCATGAAAAGAAGAAAGATATATCCAATACACTTAAACTCGTTGGACAAAGGAATTGAAACACAAAAATCTACATGATGGACTAATGTTAGATCAATAACTCAATTGGTCCAAAGAAAACCAAGGTAGGTTGAAGGGTAAAAAGGAAAATAGAAGAAAAATAGAGGTGAGAAGAAGGGAATATGAGGGTGTGAAAAGTAACAGCAAAAGATTTTTACATAGATCAAAGAAACGAGAGGAAGCGAATTAGAGACTATACCTCTGATGAGATTGAGAATGAGTTTGTAATCAGCGATTTAGAGCTTCTTCTTGTTGCAAATTCAAAACTATCTCTTCATATATATATATATATATATATATATATCAAAGATTATATCTTCTATAAAAGATTATATCTTTTATAAAATATTATATTTTTTATGAAAAGATTATATCTTTTATAAAAGAATTATATCTTCTATATCTATAAAAGATATAATCTAGGGGATTCTTGTTGCAATTTATTCTTTTATTTGATTGAGTGAGACTTAAGGATTTGCTAATATAAAACTATCTCTTCATATATATATATATATATATATATAAAAGATTATATCTTTTATAAAAGATTATAATACATCTACATAACGGTTTGTTTCAAGTCTCTTTTATTTATCTATTTAAATTTTGTTCGAGTTATCTATTTAAATTTATATATAATTTATTTTATTTTCTTATAAAAATATTTACAGAAAATCTATCAAAATAAATGTCTTAAATTCAATTATTTCAATACAAATACATCAAATAAAAACTAAGGGAGCACAGTGTTACTCTTCCCTTCTTTCAAAAATAAAAATTCATTTTCATTTTTGTCTCTCTACAGACTTAGTATAAAACTTTTTGTCCCTTCCTCATTAGTTAAGAGAAATACTCATTTTAGTACTCGCTCTCTTTCAATTCTAAATATTTGTTTAATTTAAAAAAAAATTATAATATTATAAAAAATTCAATATTAATATATATATATATATATTAATGTCAAATATCAATAAAAAGATTATAACTATGTAAGTATCAAATTAGAGTATCGACTAATTACTATATAAATGATAAATAAGTATAAAAAAATAAAAATAAAGAATATATTTTAATTTGATGAAATTGAGTATTATATTTTTTTTTAGATGCAATACGCTTTTTAAACAAAATTACACAAAGAAAAAAAAAATGTGTCAAGAAGGTTGGGATAAGACGAGAAATAACAGAGACATTATTACTATACTTTTTGGATATTAAACTAGTCGAATTATTGAGAAAAATGAAAATTTGTATAGATAGAAAAGACAAAACACGCTACGCAATTAAATACTTAGAATTGAAAGTCAAATAATTTTATATGAAAAATAAATAATAAATAAAATTATTAGAAATGAGTGCAAATATATTGTAGAAATCATTTGATTCATAAATGATTACCATTATTACAATTACCATTTTCTTCAACCCAAAAAATAGAGGAAAAAAAACACTTATTATTATTAAAGTAGCAGAGTTGAAGTGTTGAAAAAAAAAACAATTAACACATTAACAATTGTATAACGAGTCTTAAATACTATCTAGTTCCACTTTATCTATAAATATAGAATCTTCACTTATGTATTCCCTCTCGTCTACATCTTTGTTTTGTTCTCTATTCTTGATGGTGCAAATGTTTACAAATGGATGATCCAATAGTTGAGAAGCAGTTGGTCGTTTGTTTGGATCAGCTTGTAAGCATTTAAGAATGAAATCTCGGCCATTTGTTGATATTGATTCTGGAACAAGTGGAGGTTCACCACCTTCAATTTGAAATATGGCTTGCAACTGTTGTAACAAATGAAAACTATTCAGCATCAGTTGTCTAGTTTTAAATGTACGTGCACTGAATATTAACACTAACCATACATTCACATCCTCCTCGAGTATATATGATTTATAATATAAAAAAAAGTATTTTTATTATTTTATAAAAAATGAAAATATAAATAATACAAATTGTAAATATATTACTTCTCATATATTAATTATAAATTTAAAAATATCAGACATACTGGTTCCAAATGAGAGTAAGGAGGTTGTCGTGTTAACATCTCCAATACTGTACATCCCAAGCTCCATATATCTGCTGCTAGCCCATATCCACGGCTCCTCAAGTTAACAACCTATCATCCAACAATTCAAACTCATTTTAGGCACATTATGAAATTACAAATGATTCAAAATGGTAAACTAGACAACCAATTAAAGAAATTATGTCAAACTGACGGGGCTGTTAGGGGTATCCTGGTCTTACTATTTGTGGAGGTATTTTTCGTGGGAGTATGGGAGAATTTATTAGTGCTTTTTCAGGGTTTCTTGAAGTTCAGACTGTTTTGGTTGCTGAGTTTTATGGAGTTATACATGCTATGGAGGAAGCTCAAAAGATGAGACTTACTAATGTTTGGCTTGAATGTGGTTCTGTCTTGGTTTGTGTTGCGCTTACTGCTAGGACTAATGTTCCGTGGATGCTTCGTAATCGATGGAATACTTGTCTTAATTTCTGTAGGACAACCAGGTTTAGAGTTACTCATATTTTTCGTGAGGGAAATGCATGTGCTGATAAGTTGCCTAATTTAGGGTTCATTCATAGAGAATCATTTCATTGGTATAATAGACTTCCATCTAGTCTGTTCTTAGAATTCTTTATGAATAGGTATAGTCTGTAAAAAATAGACACTCACTCACACTTAAATTCTCTCTAAAAGAAACACTCTTCTTTGCAATTCTCTCTATTGTATTTCTTTCTGTGGTGTATCTTACAATTGAGATAGCATCCTATTTATAGGCTTTAGGAAGCTCTTCTAGAAAAGTCTTCATTATGGCCTTAAAACCCCACTAACAACACAATTAAAATCCCACTCACAACTTTTGACCTTTTACATATCCAAACTC